>Ga0209367_1000973_pt1 | contig 32985 bp, 17 predicted proteins | sample WorMetLIZISLAND2_FD_187412 | JGI IMG/M metagenome (GOLD analysis project Ga0209367, IMG submission 187412) | Marine gutless worms symbiont microbial communities from Max Planck institute for Marine Microbiology, Germany - Olavius geniculatus... ... | reverse complement strand
GGATTAAACATTCAGCCAGAACGTACAATTGCAAATTGCAGCCAAACCGTCAGTCCTACGTTGCCACCAGGCGAATACAAACGATTAGTTGGGTGGGGACTTGTCTCACGAATTTCGTCTTTTGCCACATTACTCCGGCCGCTGATTCAAACGCTTGATGAGGATGTTTTATTTATTCTTTTCAGGTTTAAGTATGAAATCTAACCGGTCCATGAAAATATAGGCCTATCGTTGATATAGCCGTCCATAAATACACGCGTACGTTTGTAGTTGTCATATTTGATGACTGCTACACTGTTGCTGCTGCTGCGGAGTGCTACAAATGTGTATTTAGAATACAAAGCTGTTCTGTGATGGCTGCAGATAAAAGGACTTGCATCGTTTGGATTATGGTCAGTTTATCTATTGTTACTGATACTTATTTTATCGTTTGATATCGGTTTCTTTGTGTTGTATTAGCCGTATACAAATACACATCTAGCAACACGTTTAAGTACAAAAATAAAGTGAATACTCGCAGTTGCAGACAGAGAATTTCTGTTGTTGATGACATTAAGGGGGCATATAACCTATAGACGAGACAACCCAAATATCTGATTTTCTGTGTTTCCAAATATGTAACGTCCACAAGTTAAGTGTTTCTTTGAACACCGTTGGGGCACCGCTTTGGACCCTCGTTATAGCGCGTTCGCCGTGCCCCCTTGCTAAATTCTAAATGCGTCACACCACTTGATACGCTCCTATACTAGCGCAGCGATTTAACGATTAAAAAGTTTAAATTTGTTTTTTTTATTATGGACCATTTTTTAAAAAAAACATACAAAATTGTTCCTCTGTAAAACTGATGATGTAAAAAAGCAATTTTATACTAATAATCACCGAAAAACGTAACAATTTGGAGCATCTGTGTTTAACACGGTAGTGCGGTGACACTGACACGTGAAGTAAGGTGGTCAATGGGTGCACTTGGCATAATTCTATCGTCTTGGCCAACCGTTTGCCCAAAATTATCGAAGTTCGTGAAAATTTAACGAAGTTACGATGAAAACAATTTTACTTGTTTTTGGGAACACGTTTGCGTAATATGAGCAGGCCTACTATATTTTCAGTGTATATGCGTAGGGCCACTGTGGGCTGTTAGTGAAAAAACGCGTCGAACTTCTTGACATTTTTAGGGATGGGTGCTAGCAATCACGTGGTTCCGCTAATCGCATCCAACTCAATGTATGACAATCACTGACGATGTCGCGGTGGTAGGGCCTATCTAACGAGGCGTCTTGTGTCCGTGCGACATCATTCGTCAATCGTCACTGATTTCTCGACTTCACGTCAGTAACCCTGATTACGACTCGCTTTCATACATGCGGATATTCGAAATTTAATGAAATTTTATTTTCGTGAAACTTCCATTAGAATTTGTAAAGTAAAATTTACAAAGAAAATTTACGCGTGTGATTTTTTCCCGAAAATTACGCGTATTTTTGTAGTGTTATACCCCGTTTACACGATCGAGCAAACATCGAGCAAACATCAAGCAAACGTCCAGCAAACGTCGAGCAGACATCGAACAAACATCGAGCAAACATCAAGCAGGCCTGATGGAACCCCGCCTTCTGGCTCAAATGTAGGCCTAGGCTTAGCCCACAGCTGATTACGTGTTATATAGGCTTTTCAATTACAACCCACCCGCCCTCCTAATTAGCATGCTAATTACCATAGCTCGTCCAGCTAGCTCGATGTTTGCTCCATCGTGTAAACGGGGTATTAATCACACTCTACTCAAGCGTGACGACTGATAGTCTCCACACGTGCGTCGAAACAGAACACACCGACGATCACGACCACGAAATAAGTACGTTTCAACACGTTATGCTCGCATAATACACTGTAGGCCATAATATTACACGTAAGTTTAGTAAGTTGGTAACAGCGAATGCAGTATTTGCGTTTAGCTGACGGTATCCTTGCAAGGCTTGCAGTTCTATAAAGTAGCATTTCCACTATGGCTGCGCGTTGCGTTGCGTTTAAAATAGAAACGCCGATAGTGTTTCTATTTTTTGTTTACTACCCAAGCGACAGTACTTGCGTTGACCGATCAGAACGCTCAACTAGCCCGAGTAGGTCATCATGTTTTAGCGTTCTGTACACGGTGTAGCTACGGATCATAGCTGCCATCTGGCGAACTCCGTATAATAATGTCTATTTGCTACACTCAGCAGCAGCAGCAGCATCAACAACACAGCATCAGCAACAAGAGAAAAATCATATACATACGAAATAGCCTGTGTTTTGCGCTAACAAACTGGCAGCACACTATCAGTTAGATCTACTGCATAAACGAAAAGAACTGAAACTATTTTAAACGAAACTGAAATGACAAAAATGAAACAAGCAATCAAGGTTGCTATGCTATGTAACAATAAAAGACAAAAACAGACAAGTTATGGCAGAGATAAAAACTGAGATCAAAAAGCTAAAAAAGAAATAACGACAACTAAAGCTAAAAAACCGAAACGAAAAAAACTCCAGCAAGGAAATTGAATATTTTAGGCTAACTTATCAGAAAGAAAAACAAACTAACTGCAGACATCCGCGTGAAACTGTCATCGAACGTTTCATAGTGATGGTGTCTTAGGTTGAATTATAGGTTCACATTGATCTTCTTTCTTCAGTGCTTTTTTGAGTTAGAAACCAACGGACGGACAGACGGACTAGACCCATAATGCTGCCTGATAGTTCGACTGCATAATAATAACAACACTCTGAGGCATAAAAACACGCCGAAATTTGTCGATTGTAACTTGAAAGTGAGTTATCAAATTTTAATAATTTTTGGTACGAGTATATTTCTGATGCAACTGGCCATCAAAATAATAACCATTTATATTTCCACCTCACCGAACGTCTGTTCCTGCACTACCTGGGGGATGAGGACGTGTAAACGTAAATGGTCATTTGATGGCCAGTTGTGTCTGGAATATTCGTACGAAAAAAATTATTAAAATGTGATAATCGATCTTTGAGTTACGATCGATAAATTTCGGGGTGTTTTTATGTCCCACAGTGTAGTAGAACTGTAGAAGGCAGGTGCAGTGATGCACGGAATGAAAGATTCTGCAGGGATCGTACGGGTTCGTCGATTCAATTTCATTAGACACGTATAGGCCTATCTGAACAGCGCCTAGCAGTTGCGCCCACTGTCACAACAAAACGCTGCCTCTGTCAATAATACATCAGACGAGGGAAAAGTAAGTAAACGTGGGTGCGGAACAGTCCTGATGTGACCACGGGCAGCCAGACTGTTAAACTGGCTACTATTACAGGCCTTGATCCCGCCTCGTGCAATCAATAGTTGCTCAACGGCCCAGCCTGGAGCTGCCCGGTGCCCGCGAAATGTATGTTTGCAGGGGTCGACGCATCATTAGAAATCCAGTCCGACTGTCAGTCCGCAAATCTGTCGTCACATACATTTCGCGTTTCGAAATAGGTCATTAAGCGAGTAGGTTCTTAAATCAGAAGTGTCCGTTTTGTGCCGTGATAATGTTACTACAGTACTTGATTGCATCAATGAAACTATAAGCATGTAACCCTGTCAGATTATTCGGGATCATAATGTCGGAACTCGAAAGTGCAAACACGATTATGGCATACTCGTATACGTGACGTAGGCTACTGACTGACATCGAGATCATAAATGGCGATAATAATAATGATGTGATCACGCGATCGTATTTTGATCCTTCTTATAATGAGTTATTAAATCTTATTTTACTGTTAACCTGTATGCTATGATCCGGATCTAGTCTTTAAATATTTAGAGGAGATCGCACGAAGTCTGTTGGGGAAAGCAAAGAATTAACGTCCGAGAGGCGAAAAGTCGAAGCGATAAGCCCAGAACGGAAGGCGGGTTCTACTTCTTTACGAGGAATAGCGAGACATTTCCCATTAGTGTAAACTTACTCTAGTCTGCGAGAACGCCGTAAGCTTCATCGCCATGTTCCATCCTGATCTTAGTACATCAGAGAGCGAACGTATGCGTACACTAAAACAGAATACAATAGGATACGTACGCATTCTGCAAAACGGAATACATAAGCTTACGACATGTATGCTCTAAGAGAACTAAATATAAACTGAGTAGGTAGACCGGCCCTTTGAAGTTCTTTTAAAGAGGTCGGTCGGTCGTCAATATTCATTACACAAAATATTCCTCTTTGCTACGTTAAGAACTCAGCGTGCGACGATTAAAGTCTGCTCATCAGTTCAGAATGGAACGCATCGAAATGCCTGGTAAAACGATACTTCTGACTTTTTCTGACCTTGACAAAGCGCAATCGACTTTCACGTCGTAGCGGATCCCAATCCGTTTACTGTGCGCTGCGCTCACTGCCGATACGCATACGTAACTGCTGCGCTGCTGCTGCTGCTGCAGCAGCCATTGCCTCCTGCTGCACAGCTGAGCAGCAGTGGCCTTGGGCTGTGCTGGGTTTTGTGATGGGCCATTTCAGGATTCGAAAGTGTACTCATTTCACCTATTCGATTCGTACACCGTATCTCACATGCGAGTTGTAACAACAAAATAATATAAAGCAGGAAAGTTGGAAAAGAGAAAGGAATATGTCCAGAACCTATGTTTTATATTTTACGCATCTTGCCCGTATGTCTGTCTGTCTCTACGAGCTTCTAACAGTTATCAAAAACGAAAAAAACTCTATAAAAACAAATTCGGCTCAAACGTTTAGCGTAGATGCTATGAGATTAATTTTTCAGACACACGGAGGGGGTTTGGCGGTGTTCTGTGTAATTTGTGACCTTTAAAGCCGCAGACACTATGATATTATGGCGCTTTGAAAAACGTATATTTATTTATTTTACTTTAGTCAGTACCCGTTCTTACCTCATTTTCGGGGTGTTACACCTGTCCGGCGCTGAGGCCGTATTACTTCGGCGCAATGCACAATGCACATCCCCGAATGTAACCATGAGGTTAGACTACAGAAAACGGCCATAAAGCCGTGGACAGCTGTGAAGCCAAAATCGGCATTAAAACCAAAGATTAACCAGCGCTTGAGCGCTGGTAATGCGTAGCTCATTAGATGAAAATAGCGTAGTGTAAAACATTTTAATGGTTTTTAATAAAAATATAGAAACATGTTTTCAAAATGTTTTTTAAAAAATTTTTGTAATGTTTTTGTTATGCTTTTTATTTTCCAAATGTTTTTGTGTTTTTTAATGTCATGTTTTTGTTCGTGTTGAATCGTTAGAATAAATTGCTACAGATGTGTTAAAAACTGTTAAAAATGACTAGCATTACTTGGTATTTGTTCTGACATTCGATTGTTTAGTTTATAATTGAGTATGTACCATAATCAAGATTACATAAAATAAAAAATGCCTAAAGTCAAAATTAACGATTGGCGACATTTGCAGTTTAACGTTTTTATAACTTTTTAAATTTTTTTTATAAAAGTATAAAAAAACATGTTTTTTTATGTTTTTTTAATTTGCAAATGAATGTTTTTAACATCTATGGAAAAAAGCACTGGTAATGCGTAGCGCGTTTGTTCTAACAATTTCTCGTCGGCACTTTGTTGACTTCTATCCTACGGATTTTGAAAATCTTTGAGTTTAGATCATCGGAGCACTAAGCCCCACTACCACGACAAGGTGGTCGACCATGTTGAGGATGGCCGTCCTAGTTGGCGGAAAATACAAAATTTGTGTAACCGTTTCCGAAGTCAGAAGTTTATTACCAGTGTGCAAATGTGTATTTCAAAAATTAAAAGTTACGGTTCACGTAGCGCAATTTTACGCGGACAGCCGCATAATATTTATGGACGCGGTGCTAACATCTGTTTTCGTTCGATATCGAATCGAATGTAATCGAGTACGTGAATGTATCGCAGTTGCCCAGCCCTAGCCGAGGCGTCCGATTAAGGCGGCTCAGCTGGGTGGCTGCGGCCTGTGCTCGATGTTCGCACGTCATCATCATAAGTTCGTTTTCATCACTCCGACATCGCTGGATCGGCGTACAACCGGCGGTTCTGCTTCTAGGCTGTCACATCAGTTTGTAGTATCTGCGATGCGTCGCGTGGACAAGTCGTAGACGATCCGCCTATCTGCGGCCAGCGTCCGGCGTCTCCGTGAGTCTCCGTCCGTCGCGCTGGATTCCGAGGACTTCTCGGACAGTGTGGACGCTGACGCGGTCGAGACTGCGACCGCGGTCGCCGTCAGGAAGAAGAATAAGCGATTTTCTCACGTCTCAGCGGCACAGGCCATGGACAAGCCGGGCAAGAACGTCGAAGACGCCGTAAATATCATTATTAATCATTGCTTTTCTTCGCAGCACGTGTAGCTTGTAGGCCTATAACTAGGTCGCCTGTTTTGTCGGATTAAATTAACATACAAAGAGAACGAAGGGAAAATGTCAGTCTGGTTCCGACCTAATATTCGGCCATCCGCTTAGCTATATATGTGTAGTCGCCCTCTGCACTGTGTAGCCATAACTCAAACCTTGACATTTCTGTACTAAAAAAAACTAACAGCTCGTTGGCTACTCATGTTCTAGGGAACGTTGACGCTAGTTTTGTTTTAGGCAGAATCGCTTTAGCGCAAGCGATTTCGCCTATTGCTACTCGTTTTTACTTGGCGTGGTCTGTCGTCTGACTCGTCTCACTGTCTGTCATATTCATGCACCGTGCTTAAATTGTCCGACAGATTTAGATGTCATTTGACAGGTAGCAAGCATGCACTTGTGGGGTCCAATGGCACATTGTGTTAGATCGGGGTCCTTGACTTTAAAAGAAGGGGGAAATTTCATCGGCGTCATTTCAGTAAATCATTGGGGTCTAAGTCAACGAAACGTATTGTTCTTGCAGCAGTAACACTGTTTTAAAGGTACGACTCAAAGGGGAAAAAATTAAAACAAATCTTTGGGGGTCTGTAGACCCCCAACTTTTTTTCTTAAATGACGCCCATGGGACTGGGAGATTTGGGGGTTAAACCCCCCCCGGCCATAACTCGAAATTGTTTAATTATGATTCACAAGGGGTCAGCACCGATCAACGATTCCAGGTTTTGCCGAATTACTTCAGTTCTTGTTTTTGCGCCTTTCTCTCTTGGATTTTTTCTATGGAAGAAACGGACAGATGGACGACGGATAAGCAAAACCCGTACGTAATGCGGCCCATTAGGACGGCCGCATAGGAATACGTAATGGGGCATTGCGGTCACTTGGTACTTAGTGGGCGTGGCTAGACTGCATTATAGGCCTAGACCTAATCATGATGGTATTGTTAGTGCAACATCACAGATGGTGCTCTTAGTTTCTCTACTAGCCTGCTTGGCCTATCTGCTCAGTGTACTAATAGTCGTTCGTTGTCAGTCAATGTCCGTAGGCCTATAAATGTATACACAATCGTCTTTGTTGTGGCGTTAGGCATAGGCGTGCGAAGAGGACGATTGGAGGTTCAGGATAATAAATATAATTGAAATATCGTCATTTTTTATTTTATTTATTAATGTGAACACATAAGAAAAAATACAATATGAGATTGCCGAGGGCACTATATTATGCCACTGTTATACATAGTTACCTATAAGTTAAAAGATGCATTACCTGCGTGTTACGTTTTTATTGTAATTTACGCCTAGCAAGTAATTAATTGAGTAAGTGAATGAGTTCTTACCGTTTACAAGATAAAATGGGGGTAAGCTTACGTGTCCACCCACTTGCTACAAACTACGCGCCTTTGGTCACAGCTGTTACTTTGCGTACCGGTCATCATAACAATGTAGGCCTATAGCGCTGTTACTAGGCTGGCCTGGCTGGCCCATGTATTCACTATATAACTATACTATTTACTAGTGTGGATGCACGGCCGACGACAACAATTACTACTACACTGCTAGACGCTGCATGCTGCAACTACGACAGTTGTAGTTGATGCGACGACTGGTAGTCGTTAATTTCTGCTAGACTGTTTTTGTCTTCGTTGTCGCGCGATGCATAGATCTGTGCAGTATGAGGCGCCGCTGCCGCTGTCGGTAACTACAACTAGAGTCCACAGAATACTGTTACAACAACTACTACTACAATTTGAGCAATTTACTGGTATCACTGACTGCTAGCATAGGAGCATCGCCTCGCGCGTGGCAGCATCGCGATTGGTCGAATGCTTGTTAAGGCGCTTACAGAGCGACGTAACTGAGCTGAACTGAACTGACACAGCTTTAGTCGTACACGTCAACCAATGACCAATAGGCTCGTTCTGCTTGCCCATTGATCAGTTCGTCAACATCTAACCCGTGTCAGTTGAGTTTAGTTTAGTTCAGTTACGTCGCTTTTTACGCGCCTTTATGATCAGTTGCGCATATGATCTTAGCTACTGCACCGCCTTTAACAAATTTGCTAACGTAGTCTTGTGCTCCCGGCAACTTAGCTTCCTATCATCGGCGGGGTAAGATATAAGTAAAAGAAGCTTTTGGGCAGCTGGACCGCGGCTTGGAATACGCAGTCTACCGGTCGAATTTCGAGAGAACGAAAAACAAATGCTTTGAACAGTTGAAACCACAATACTCATCATCTTCATCATCATATGGCAAGCCCCTGCCGGAGCATAGCCGTCTCCACCATTTGGCGCCAGCGAGCTCGGTCTTGTGCCGAGTGCCAGGCCGCCCACAACCCAATGTTTTGTTGTCGGAGGTCCTGCTCGACGGTGCATAGCCACGTTTGTCGAGGACGACCACGCGGTCGTCTCCACTTCTTCAGCGGGTCGTCAGTGCCGACACCGGCGTTGAAGACTGAAAACGTTTTGTTCGTTTGAGGCTGCGGCGCATTGTGACTTTTTGGTTTGATTGCGTTTATTTTAAGTATAGTCGCTTATTTGTTTACTTATTTATTTGTCGTTACCGTGTATGTAGGAGTTAGTGGGAGGGGAGTCTGACAACAAGAACTGGCGAGGAATCGTCATTGCACTGCTAGTTATACTGGTCATCTGTGGACTCGTTGTAGTCGCCGTCATACTCGTCACTCCGGGTATATAATTATATATATCAGCATGTTTATGCTTATCTGCAACCGTTCTCACGCTGGACACTTTTAGGGGGTAATCCTTTTGACGCCCTATTTTAAGGAGAATCTCTTCACCTAACGGCACAAAATTTTGCCACAGAAAACTTGAGACTCCGTGGCACACACATTGAAGGTTTCGTAATTCTAACTTGCACCGTTTTGATAGGGACGCAGACTGTGACAGACAGACAGTCGCCTCGACGACAGCTAAGACGCGCGAACCATTACAATGTCATGCTGTCGCGCGTAAAATATAGTGAAGTAAAAAAATAGAAACATTCAGGTGAAAACGTGAATAAACGTTTGTTGTCAGTTGTCTGATTGTCAGTGAACGTTCTTTTTGGCTGCAGGTGACACAGACAAACAGCTGGGTGAAGCGTTTACTCTGGATGATGTCTTTCAACTTCGGCCGAGGAAATTCGTCGCTCAGTGGTTGCCAGGTATATCATACGCGTTAATTTTCTCATCTAGCCATTATTCACCATTATTACTCGCTTTGCCCGTCCATCCATCTGTCTGTCCGTTTGTCTCATACCGGCTTCTAAGTCGAAATCTATACACGATGTTTCATAAAAATGGACCCCTTTTTCTGTCTTTCATAATTCACTTAAATGATTCTCAATTTACACAAAATTTTTTCCAGTTGTAGGTGAAAAATACTAATTCAAATTATGTTAATAAAATATGGCGTAGAGAAATATAAATTGGCGTAACGTTTATTATAGAGTAGGAGTAATAAACGTTGCGCCGTTTTTCAGCGATCAGGTCAAAGTTTAGTCGGACGGCCGCAAAATATGTCGGCACTGGTTCGACGTAGCATTACTTGTTATTATCATCATCAGTATCACTGCTTTGTTTCTTTTTTTCTTTTATTCAAGGAAATGGTGAACAAATTTTTGACGAAATTGTGTGAAGAGTTCTGGGTGGTGAATAGCATTTGGTGGCTGTCGGGATTGATTTGCGAAGTATGTATTATTATTCTAGGACTTTCACGGTTAAAAAATAAAGCGTTAGTAGTTTTGCAGATTATGTTTACCAGCAAGTTATGACTAGATGAAATTTCTCAGATAAACGGAGAGTGGCCCAAAAACCAACCACGCAGATTTTGCTGGTAATCCGATTTTCGATGCAGATCTATTGTTCTTAATTCGAATGAAGTCAAAGAATTCTTAGGAGCAGAATTTAGATCACGTTCGTTGTGAGAAAATATGGCGATTTGAGTTAATTTTTGGTTATAAAATATATATTTTTTGCATATATCAGTTAATTGAAAGCTGTTGTTTGTATGCACCGTACAGACAGTAACGTATTCGTCTATCATTCGCTCAATGACGGCAACTTGTACAAACACGACGCGGCAACCAACGATTCAAAAGTCGTCATGGACGAATCCATATTCGTAAGATTTCATTTTGTTCTTTTTTCTTTTTTTCTTACTGTTGCGTTTTTGTACCTGGTCACGCAACATTATTAGACGCTCAACATCGAGTCTTTTTTTGATGTTTGGCAATATTGATATTCTTATCTAACTGGTTCATTTTTTTTCAAATTACACTAACTAATGTCAGATAGTCAACTTGTAGAAATATTACAGCGAGATATTTGCATTTTCATATTTTAATAGTTACTGCATTAAAAGGACAATACTGTTTAAAAAGTACCAGTAGACCCGAATAAATAGTTATGATATGACGCGATTCGCAAGATATACAGTTAGTGTGTGTCCGGTAAAAAAGTAAACCCCTAAACATTGTACAATAGAAATGTCAAATATAAATGATACAGAATAAAATTTCATACGTTTAATGCCGAATAAATTGCGGAATCGGTCAACAAATTTCAGTGAAAAATTTTATTTCTTAGTGGAGTTATTAATAATTGTCAAACGGCGTCATGGCCTATGTGACTTCGCTCACGTACGCGTCAACCAATGACCAATGGGCTCACTCTGCTAACCCATTGGTCAGTTTATCAAAAACCAAACCTTGTCACTTCAGTTTAGTTTAGTTTAATTACGTTGCTCTGTACGCGCCTTTACTCGTAGCCTATCTTGATCGAGTTACACATCTGGCTACAAAGTGTTATAACCCGTTTACACGATCGAGCAGACATCGAGCAAACGTCGAGCGAACGTCCAGCAAACATCGAGCAAACATCGAGCAATTATGAAGCATGCATCAAGCGTAGCACACATCGAGCTGACTCGTCCAGCTAAGATATAGCCAGTTCGTCGAGCCAGCTTGATCGTGTAAACGGGGTATTACATTGCAGTAAATTTGACACAAAACATCTCCCTACACGTATCTGCTTGTTTCTCAATATGATGGTGAATTAATAGTGAACTTGTTACTGTGTCATAAAGGCGAACTTGAACGTGGTCCGCTACAGCGTGTCAGCCGATCTCAACTATGTCTTACTCACTCACGACGTTCAACCGGTAAGCGCGTTACATTACGTTATGCTGTCGCTTCAAACGTGTTATTTTGGAGGAAGTGAAGTCTAAAGTCGCATGGGGTCGGCGATGGTACTACCGTTGGATAGGGCGTTGCTGAGTTTTTACAGGCTGTTTGTAGTAGCGATTTCATTGCCTGTAACTATACACAGTGAGGCATAAAAAACGCACCAAAAATTTATTGATCATAACATAAAGGCGGATTATCTGATTTTAATAATTTTTGGTACAACTATTCTGGACACAACTTGCCATTAAACGGTTATTCAAGTTTCCACTTCACCTAACATATGCTTCTGCACTACCTGAGGAAATTAAAACACGTGATATCAGCGTTAAAATGAACAAAAAAACTCAAAAAACCATCCGTGACCTTACTGATAGGAACTTGGAGAAGGATAACGAGTTTTTTTATAGTTTTTGGTATAAACATTTTTGACATAACTGGCCATCAAATGACCATTTAAATTCCCAGCTCACCTAACGCCTGTTGTTGCATTATTTAGGGAAACAGAACAAGTGCAACATGAGATAAAAAAAGAAAAGAAAAGATCAGTAAATTTAATGATTACAGATACGTAGCAGCTCTGATCACAGTCCATTCGACAGTATTTGCAGTGTTATGCAGCAACAAGTTTATGGGACGCTGTTTAGAAATATCAATGAACTCCAAACGCAACTGGTTGAAGTCTGAAGCAGAAAATTATCCACACTGCTGTCAGCGAATGGAGAATGCATCTCCCTGCCTGTGTTTGCACAAATGGCCAATATTTCCAATATTTACTGTCAGCAGTTGCACAAATAAACAACTCGATAAACTCTCAACTTAGGTGCTAGAAATTTGGAAAAAAAATGTGCCAAATGTGCCTTATTTTACTTAAATAATGATATTGCATTGAATAAAAATGTAATATTTTGCTCGTTTTGTTTTTCCCACGTAGTGCAGAAACAGATGTTAAATTAGGTGAAAAACTGAACGGCCATTTGGTGGTCAGTTGTGTCATGCGTATGTGTACAAAAAATTATTAAAATTGGATAACCCTTCTTCAAGTTGTCTTTAAACAAAATTTGGTGCGTTTTTTATGCCTTACAGTTTACGAGCCAATAACGGCAAAATAACGTCTTTTTAAGGCCGGTACCCCTCTTTGACGCCCTCATTCGAGGGGAACCCCAGCACCTACGGGCACGAAATTTTGTCACGATAAACTAGACTCCCATGGCAGACCCCAGTAAAAATTTCACGGTCTTAGCTTGCGCCGTTTCGATAGGGCTGCAGAGTGTGACGGACGGGCACAAAGACGCACAGGCCCCCATGACAGCTGTCATTCCGTTGATGTGTGTCTGTTTCTGGGTTTCCTGCTCGCTGCGTTTTCGTGTGCTTGTTTCTCTCTGCATGTTTGCCTGTATAGGTGTTCAAACATTCGTTCGCTGCCAAGTACACTATCTACAACCGACATTCGCCCAACCACAACGCGTCAGTAACTATTTATATCGTATTTTTCGACTTTCGTCATTATCGCCATCATCATTATCCATGCTTATCAAATAATTGCCACTGTCTGCAGTGGTATAAGTTAGCGTTAAACAAACTTGTACACTGTGTTTAAAAAACACCCACTCATGTCTTCCAGACAAAACATGAGCATACGTATAAACTGCACAAAATTTGCTAATTAAATGGTCAGTTTATTTTCGGGAAAATATGCCTAATTAAAATTGTTGCCACCAGATTTCATCTTTTAAATCTAAAATGCACCAAATTCGATTCACAGCGCTCCCCTAGGCACCCAGCTGGATTTTAGAAGGTCCTACTTTTGAGGGAAGGGAGGGAGAAAAAAAGGAGGGCACAAAAAGAGAAGGGAGGCGTAAAAAAGGAGAGACAGAAAGGGAATGGACAAAGGGAATGGAAGGGGAGGGGAGATGAGGCCTCCAAATTGAAATTTCTGGCTCCGTCACTGGACACGATTTATGTGTGTGACCGTGAAATTAGGCCTAGTTGCTGGAGCTTTAAATTTTAGTTCATATCCGGCAAATGTTCTGAGAATAGCTTGACTCTATAATATGTATAGACATATTTGTGTTTTTGTGCATTTTAGGGTATGTACGTGTACGTAATTGCGTACTATTCGTGCTTTGTTATGTATAATACATTATTATTGCATTATGTTATATTATGTAGGCGTCTGATACCGTTTCCGAAGGCGGAGTTAATGTCAGACGAGAAGCTGCAATTGGCTGCCTGGGCACCACGTGACCACGCCATTGTAAGTTTACATCTGTCAGTCAGTCAATTACTCAATCAATTACAGTGCCGGAGCTACTTCAAGGTTATTAGTAACGTAGCAAAAATAGACTGATTCAGGTAATTGTCTCCAGGGATAATTCAACAGGTCAGGTACCACATTCTAAAAAGTTTTGTAAAAGTTTTTAAATATCTTTCTAACAGCATTTTTCTAATATTTTTACGATGTTTTGTTGTGAATATATATACTTTCCCAAAATCTTCCTAAGAAGTTTGAGAAATGAAGCCAGAGGTTTTGAGATGTTGGCAGAAGATCGAAAGTGACTGAGATGTCATTATAGGTTTTTGCGTTTTAGCGCTTCCTGATATTATTGTAATTATCAACGCCGTCATTGTCATCATCATTAATTTATTGTAATTAATGCTAATTTATGCATGTGTACTTAGCAGCCTGCGTATGGTGTGTGTTGCAGACGTTTGTCTATGCTAATAATCTATATTTTCAACCAAACCCTTTTACAACTCCAGTGCAAGTCACTGACAACAGAGGGCACAAATACGTCTACAACGGCATTTGCGACTGGCTCTACGAAGGTACACTTTGTGATTTCTCTAACATTAGTTCAAGAATAACTGAGCAGTAATTGGACATCTTGTTTCGCAACGTCGGTAATCGGCTTTAGCTTACGTGTAAGATTTGCAAAGAATCGATGACATGGTTTGTAAGGGCAGCCAGTTTGTCGTTCTATCACTCTGTGTCCTAGTAAAATGATTTCCTGTGTTTTGAATGTGTGACTTGGTCGCTCTTACACAGTAAACTGGTAATTTTTTATATATAATATTTTAAAAGAAATAGATCGGTCGACAAACGACAGTGATATATTATGCTGGTGATATTCAGAGGAAATTCTTCACACGAGCAAAGCGCATTGGTTGTCTGCGGACAGCAAGCTACTGGCCTACATTCAGTTTAATGACACAAATGTTCCTTTGGAGAAGTTTCCTCTCTACAGTCAAGCCACAAGCATGTACACCAGCTTCATGCACGTTCCTTACCCTAAGGTATTGTGCTTTTTATAGATTTTATGACGATATTATTTTGCTTCATTGTTACACCCGATACACTACGTTTCTAATGTAGCAAAGTAGAGTATATGACATTTATGTAATGAATTATGACGACCGATGACCAACCGTCGACCAACGACTAACGACCGATCTCATTTCCTGGAAAATTCTAAATGGCAATATTTCAGCAAAGTAAAAAGTTTCCAAAAAGGGTTTTTCTGGGAGCAAAGGGTTTACCAATTGCTACCAGCAACCGGTGATCTGATTTACTTTTTGTTTGGTTCTCAGTTATGGTTCTCAGGGTTGGCAGATCGAATGATTCTGGTTGGGGTTTTCGGTGTTGGCTGCCATAATGCGCGTGAAGTAGATTGATTGTAATCTGGCACAACATTTTTGTGGTTATTTGTTCGTGGCGTTTGATAGATACTGATCAACTTTATCGTTGTCGGTTTTATCTTGATTTACTGAGTTAGCTGATGCTACTGTTGCTGCTGCTGATGATGATGATGTCAATGATGATAACTTTAGTCTTTTTATATTTCACTTCATAGTAGCCACTTTTTGCAATTTTAATTAGCGTTATCCTGCACTTTTAAACCATTGGTCACTTTGCGACTGTGGCATTTAATTAATTGATTGACTAATTAATAAGTTAAAGAAGTAAATCAAATTTCAGTTTTTATGGGCTATTATATTGGCGTTTTGTAAACGCTTCTGCCTTCTTACGAAAGATTTTTGTGTACAATTGGATGTCGTTGCAGCAAATGATTTGTCCTGGACACGATGAAAATATTGAGAAATATATTGTGAATTTACGTAGTTTATTAGTTACTAATTCAGTCTGTTAGTTTATTCAAAGGCAAAATGATTGGTTCGTTGATTGGTGCTGTTAGGCTGGGGACCTACGTGAAGGCATAAACCCGGTGGTAAAGTTGTACATAGCAGAGACAGGCAACGTGCAGGCTTCACACAGACTTATTACACCACCGAGACATCTGAGACACAGGTTTGTAGAAGTTGTAGTGGTAGTAGTAGTAGTTGTTGTTGTTTTCATAGTGGAAATAAACGTCCATAAACGTTTCAGTAGAAGAAAAAATGAAACTTGTGTTAGAATTTCCATGTTAGTGGCGTATTGTTGAAAACCATAATGCAATGCATTTCGGTATATTAGTGCCTAATGATTATAAGGCCTAATCAGCTAGAAAGCAATATTAATTAACTATTAATACAATACTTGAACGAGTCAACATCTCAGTAGTTTTGGCAGTAGCAGAATAGGAGAAACAACGAGTAATTAAACTAATAGAAGTCTGTGCACAACGCTTGATTCATTTGTCATTTCTCTTCCTACTGAGGCGATCAGCAACAGTGGATTGTATCGCTGTTGTGGTGTAGGGACCACTACATAACGATGGTACGTTGGCGTGACAACAGTCACATCATGGTGGCGTGGTCCAACCGAGCTCAGAATCACACCGTGCTGACGCTCTGTAACGCCTACTCCACCGACTGCCAACTGGTGTGTTGAAAATCGATATTTTGAAACCGTTTCAATAGGTCGCATTACATGTTTTACTGCTTCGTCTGTCTGTCCGTTTGTATGTTTTCCTCGTGTGGGCTGTTAACTCAAAAAGCTACAAAGCGTAGGAAAAGCTTAATTTTTGTAAACGTTTCCCAGGGCAAGAGTAGCAAGTGTGATGCTAATTTGTTTACTCCTCGCGCGCTACGTTCCTAACGTAGCGAAGAAGAGTATGTAAGATCAGTGTAATATTGAGGACCGACCGACCGACGACTGACCAACGACCGACCTCTGCTCCTGGAAGAGCCTTCTTGGAAGAACTTCAAATGCCATATCTCCATAACGGTGCTAGATAGTCGCATGGTCACTATAGACCACCCATAGAAAGTCGACCGCCGCGAGTCGAATGATCACGTGACTCCAAAAGAACAAGGTCGTGACCCCATTATCTTTGAAGCGCCATATCTCCGTAACGGTGCCAGATAGTTCGTAAAATCCGGCATGCGTTGAGGTATAACAAGACAAATGGCAACTAGCGTCATCGACCATTACTGGAAAATTTTTTCTCTCAGTTCGTAAAATCCGGCAATATTTTACTAATTTTGGGAAGACAATTTCCAGTCACTATTAGTATAATATCGTACTGGTTTCGTCGTCGCGAATAGACGCCGGGTCTTTAATACAAGCCGAAAGGAACGAAAAAGCAGTTTAAAAAATACAGGAGAAAATAATGCGCTCGAGGAGTACATTTGATTGGTCACAATCTAATAATATTTCTTGTTAAGGTCAAATGTCAAGGTTAGGATTAAGGCTCTGCAATGCAGTGAGGTGCATAAAACCGTATATCGGTTCGCCAATTTGAGAGGTTTCCACATGGAAAAATGTGTGCAAGTGTTCTGCGAACAAAACGTTGCCAGTTGGATGTGCTCAATTGCTCATAGAAACAATCTTAATCAATTCACACTGTACAATTTCGCATCTTTTGCTTTTTCGTACAGTTTCGTTACAGCAAACGCCGGTATATTTTTGACGTAAAATTGCTCTTTGTAACTGCTTTGGTGAAGCAAAGCTCTTGACCACCCAACTGACACATTTTTGTACTCAGAAAGCTTTCACAATTTTTCCCAAGAGAACGCGTATGCATTGGATGGGAGCTTGTTCGTAGCAGGCGCCTTTGAGAACTCTGTAAATTGACTGATTTGTTACACTGTTTAATGTTAGTACGACTTGCTAGTTTTATTTGCAGGTTATTCCAATACGTCAGTACTTTTGCTTTTCTGTCTGTCTGTGTGTAGAATATAGAGGAACCGTTACACGTGCGAAGCGGCTGGGTTGCAGTGGTAAGCGTTTGCTACAGTTATTACTAATGCAATTATTGCACCATTGGACACTGAAAGTTCAAGGTGGTCCGGAAAAGTAGCCACTGAGCTTTTATAATAACGATAAGTTATATTCAGTCCCCTTGCGCCTGTCCACTCCCTTCTCTTTGCGTCCAGTGTTAGGAAAGTTAGTCTAAAACTTGTCAAAATTTGGCGTCGTACGTGGGACGCAGTAAACAGTTTTTCTTGCAAAATGCACATCTGGTGGAGCACCCCTTTTACATTTTTAACCTTTGGCTAACACTTCTATTTTACGTAGCACTCTATATAATTTAACCCCGGCGGCAGAGAACGGGGTTTGTCATAAGGGATTTTGTTGGGGGTTATGTCCGGACATCAGCTGAAGTAGCCTATAGCGACAGTATGGCTTGGCTTAAACTCAAATATTATTTTAACAGATGTACACCGTGTCTCAAAAAAACAGTCAAAATTGTTTCCATCATTACTTTGTCAAATTTTAACGAACTTTGATAATTTTTGGCACGGACATAGCCAAGAGCATAGAATTATGTAAGGTGTACTCTTTTTCCACCTCGCCTAATTTACGTCAACGCACTACCGTGTGAAACACAGATGCTTCAAATTGTTACATTACATGGTGATTATTTGTATCAGATTGTTGACCTTTCCGTCATCAATTCGACAGAAAATGCTACGCGATTTAATAATTTTGTGGTATTCAATATTTTATGGTGAAAATAGCAGACAACAAAATAGCTGACTGATAAGCTTAAAAACGTCTAATCAATGAGTGAATGCCGTTTGATCAGTCAGTCAATGATTCCGCTATCAGTCAATGGCGTTGCATCTAAACCATTGTTTTTGTATGCGGGGCCCACTTTGGACAGAAATTCTAATGATTTGCAAGCAGGTTGTTATACAAACTTATAATTCTGTTAAATAATTTACATTGAGTATTATTTTGTGCTTAATTAAGTCGTTACAGCGTTTTCTTCGAAAATAACTCAGCGTTAGGTCCTTATGCAACAATTGGGAACATCTATGTTTCACACGGTAGTGCGTTGACAAAAATTAAGAGAGGTGAAAAGTGAGTGCACCTTGCATAATTTCATCGCCTTGGCCTGCCAAAAAAGATCAAATTTAGTGAAAATTTGACAAAGTTATGATAAAAACAATTTTGACTGTTTTTTCTGAGGCACGGTGTATATGCCTACATAAAAAGTATTGTCTTTAGCGTCAGACCGCGCGTGGGAGCGTGGCACATTTGTTACAGTCAGGTGGCCTTAACCTCCAGGGTCACGTGGGTCGACTTCTACGTGCTGTGATTGGCTACTGCTGTCAGTGACGTATAACTTCCGGTCAGTCGACCACATCCGGGCACAGTATTTTTTAGGCCTTGGGAGAATGCTGCTGCTGATGCTTCTGTGGTGTGCAGAACGACGTTACGTTTATCGGTCGAGGACATCATTATCTCACGATAATACCTCAACCCGTCACTGGAGAAGGATATTGGAAGCACATAGCACTCGTTCCTTCAGTGGTCAGTTAACATTTTTCTCATTTCGGCTTTTTCTGCACGCTTGGTGTTAAATGACACAGTTATAAGCTGCTGTTGTCTTCGTAACAGTTCAAGTAGGCCTGAAATTTGTTCTGTGTAAGAGATGATTTTGGGTTTCTGCTTTTGGGTGGAAGATAACTCAAAACGTTTAGTTAAAATTCATTGCAGAGATAAGGCTGTCAACAAAAGGAAGAAAGATTTTTCCGGCGATTGGCTTATTCTCTTGTTGATCTTGGATCATTTTTCTCGACCTTTCATGATCAGCAGATGCGACTTAAAATGAAATTTATTAAAAGTTGCAACTTGCAGGATATTATTTTGTGTATTGTCGAAAATTGTTAGAAAAAGCATTTTTGTGTACGTGCAATCATTTTCATGAATTCTGTTTATACAGACACTGTCTTTTACGTCTAGGCTCTCCTACTTTTCGTTATTTAGTTTTTTCTCTGTAGCTTGTTCTGCTTTGGTTAGCTGGAAACATTATGTTGGCCCAATGTCTACATATTCTGCAGCCGTCCAATAGCTTTACAACTCTAACTCTGACCTTTTTAACTGAAAATTGTCACACCAATTGTCTTTTTTGGGGGGGGAACGTTTACCTTATCTTTGATTTTTCTGCGCTATTAGTATTCAAATTAGAAGCCCATGCAGGACAGATAGACGGACAGACAGACTGAGAGATGGACAAGCAGGGCATTTAATGCGACCTGTAATGTGGGTGTGTCTAGATGGGTTCGACGCCGATGAAGACGGACGTGGTGGCTGTCACTCGCGGAGCATGGGATGTGTTGGAAATTGTCGGAGTTCACGAAGAACACAACGAAAATACTCAGAGAGACGACGTCACTGTGTAAACACCGCTTGTAGTAGTGTAGTAGTAGTAATAGTAGTAGTAGTAGAAGAAGTAGTAGTAGTAGTAGTTACAGCAAAGTTGGAAGACTAGTTTTTTTTATTTCTAGATTTTTGGGTTTTTCATATGTGTTTTAATGTAGTCTACAAAGATGATCGGAGACCAAATTACGGCCCAGAAAGAACATCATATTGACCACTCTTCCTTTCACATCATTTTCTCATAAATTATAACATGATGCAGTAACTATTTACTGCAAAATACAGCACAGTTTTATTAAGTTATTAATTAAACTTCAGTACAAAATAAAACAAAAATCTTAACATCTATTAAATTTTTGAAGTGTGTTAGGTTTTGAACGTCTGTCACGTGACGCAATGCAGTGTGAAAAGCTGTCATTCATTTTGTTGCAATGCGCATGTGCAGATATTACCTGGGAACTGGCGGTGATCCAAGAAAAAAACACTTGTTCAGGTAAGTGAGTTTTCTCTATATTATAGACTTTACCTTACCTTGATTTAGTCATTGCCATACGTAAAATCTGTGCAGGCAGGCTGTGGCAGAATGATCGTCTAGCAAAATCGATGACTTCAGAGTATGTGTCAAACGATAAAAGGTCTAACAGTCTGTCCAGGAATCTTAACTGATTTTGACTCATTTTATTCAATTTGGTATTTATTATGCGGTTGTCCAATAGTCCAATAGGCCGGGGGGCGCTGAAATCGCGAGACCTGACAACGCGGCACCAGATCAGAAGTTGAGCAAAAAGGGTCCCTTCATCAACGAGCGTAGACAGTAGTCTCAGTCCGACCAATGAAGCGTGGCCAGGCGGCCGCTAAGTCACATGGCATGCACTTGTCAGTTAGTATCTTGTCATCAACTGATGGCACCAAATGAAAACTGCCAACATTAGTGACATAACTAAACGCGTGTCAAAGTTGGTGGAATTTTTTCATATAATACTGCTGCATTATGCTATTTTTTTGTTAATATTTTCCTAACGAAACGCGTGTCAAAGTTCATTCAAAGTTTAACTGACTACGAGTTACGTGGAATTAAAGTTAATTTTAAGCGTCATTTAGCGTTACTTTACGTTGTCTCGCGATGTCTGACACCGCTATTTAGTGCCGCATTGTCAGGTCTCACGATTTCAGTCGCCCCACTAAGCCATGTACGGATTTTGCCCGTCCATCCGTCCGTCTCTCTGTCTATCTGTCTGTCTGTCTGTATGTCTCATACTATCTTGAAGGCAAAAAGCATAGAAAACCAAAACTGGTGTGAAACCAAGAGTGGGCTAACAAATGTAACAGTTTTCAGTTCAACGCGTCAAAGGTTAAAGGTCAGGGATATGGCTAGACGGACGGCCGCATATTATGTCGGCACTGTGTTCATATTTATTTTTAATTGTTTTTTAAGTCTGTGACTGTCTGCCTGTTGGTGTGTTAGAGTTCGCCTTAGTATAAACGTCTACTGCTACTATTTACTACTACTACTACTACTACTACTATTACTACTACTACAACAACACTTACCACTACTTACCTATTGGTGACTTGCTGGGGTAACGGTAAAGTGTAGGACTTACGATCGCAAGGTCCTGGGCTCGACTTCCGGTCACACTACCACACTGTATGTCGTGCCACTTGGGCGACCAATGCCAGTACATGCAAGCCAAGTTCAGCTCTCCTGGCCTGTATTACGTCGAGGAATGTTACTAGGTTACTAGGTTACCAGATGGTTACTAATTCGATGGGTGACTGTTGGTGAACAGATAAACCATACAAGTATGTAACTAGCATTAAGGTCAACTTAGCCTTTCATTCCTCCAGAGTAGGTAAATCGAGTACCGGCATGTCTGGCTGGGTTAAGGCGTGTCGCGTTCACCTGTGTCGGGTGGCAGCTAACACTGTGCGATCGCATACGGCAGATGACGCTCTATAGCTCTGTGATGGGTTTCCTTATAAGAGCTATACACCATTTTTACTTAATTTAATTTAATTTAATTTATTAAGCGCACAATGTCAGCGAGAAACTCACTGAATCTACTACTACTATTACTACTACTACTACTACTAGGCCTACAACTACTTCAACTGCATGTGTAGAGTACATCTGAGTATAAACGTGCGAAGTCGTCGTTCGCACGAGCGGCACGACATTTCCGTGCCACACTGTATGTCGTGTCACTTGGGCGACCAATGCCAGTACATGCAAGCCAAGTTCAGCTCTTCTGGCCTGTATTACGTCGAGGAATGTCTTGGACCGGGCATTCCACTTTACACGCTTCGACATACACGGCCACAAGACTCGCCAGGTAATTCATCTATTACGAATTTATTCTGGACGTAAAATCTTTCCAGAGCCAAGACATAAAGGCTCATAGGGCGGCGCTGATCTCCGTTTTCTTTGTACTCAATCAGGCACTATAGTTACACTCTGAGACTCGGGTGCGGAACTAGTTTACGTTCGCTGGTGCTCTTTGCGTCTAACCACAGGGATGACAAAGCCGAGTTGACCTGAATGGCTGGTTGCCCTTGATTTCCCCGTATACAGGGACTTTTGATCCCAATTTGTTGTATCGTTGAAAGAAAATGTTCTGAGAGGAGAATTTTTGTGACATTCTAAAATTTGGGGGTTGCCGCCTGCCTCTCTGCCGTGGCTTCACTAACTGCTAAGTAGATATTGTTGTCTTTCGCTGTGCTTTAACTCAGGGAGAAAAAGTTATGACTTTTCATTTATAGTTAATAAATATCAGAAGATTATTTTAACTATAGTCGATTGCATGATTAGACAGTGATTACAAAGTGTTTGTTGTTGTCGTGAAGAGATTAAAGACCGTGTCACACTGTCTGCCGTTTTCGTGCGATTTTTGAGACAGACTTGGTGTTCGAAGACAATCGAGACTTGTCGCAAATACTCGCCAAGAAAGCGATGCCAACGAAAGAATATTTCACGGTGCCGACCGACGACGGCGACGGTCTGTATTTACTCATTTTTAATCAACAGCGTACCCAGAATTCTGCTTGAGGGTTTGACGCCCTACGCTTTCTTTTTTCCCCTTTTTCGCTTTTTGCATTTTTTTTTGTCATTCCCGGTCTCTTTCCTGCTCGCTGATTTAACAAAGTACGTAGATGGAAAGACGTAAGTAAATTAACTTAATGTTAAACAATATCTGACATTTGTTACTTGTTTACCTGTAATTACTACTTACTTATTTAAGCTTTTATTGAGTGAGTGGTATTAATAGTACAGTGACACTGATATTGACCTTCATCTCCCCCACTTTTTTCCCCTTATTTTTCATTTTTTTCACTCATAACTCTTGATAATGAAGTATGCAAATGGATAAACGTAAGCAAATTTGAAAGATATTGGGAATCAACGAATGACAAAATGTACGTTTTCTTAGTGTAAACAATAACTGACAGTTGTTACTTGTTCATGTATAATTATTACTTACTTACTTAAACTTCTCAGTGGTATTGATAGTGACAGCGACATTAGTAGGCAGTGAATTAAATAGCGTCTTAAAAAATGTTATTTTGATTGTGTCTGCTATTGACAGTTGCCTCTGAGAACTTTGTTTAAAAAGTGCTCTATAAATTTATAGATTGAGTTTTTGACTGATTAATTTGATGTGCAATGTGCATGTGCAGAGTTGTGGGGTCAGATTTATCTGCCACCGATATTGAACAAGGAACATATCACGCTCTATCCACTACTCATTCACACGTTAGTTTATTGTCTCGTCTATCATCGTCATTATTGTCTCATTCTAGTTTTGTCTGTCAGAGTATTCTGTATCACGTTGACGGTAACTATAGCTGGACTTTAGGCTAGGTAACTGAATGTGTCCAATGAAACCATCATAGTGCAGCACGGTAGTGCTGACACTGTTGTAAGGGCGATAAACGCTAAGTATAGGAAAGGGCGTTTGGGGGTTCCTGTAACTCCAAAACCCTTTAACCGATTTCCATAACACTTGACATCAGTGATGACATCGCCCACCCGACCCCACATGCAAAACTTGGTTACAATCGGTTCAAAAGGGGCGTGGCTGCGCAAGCGCGAAATTCGCCATTAGGCGTCTATTTTTTTCCTTGCGCCCGGCTACAGACCAGCCCGTTGGATCGACCAGCGCCGGTAATGGCTCAAACGAAGCGTCCTAACGCCGGACGCATTCCTTATATGTTTTCGATTAAAATTTTTAAAATTTACCCCTTTTTATGACTCAATTTTTAAAAATTTGCATTACGGCCTATAGGGACTTCAAAGCGGCATAACTCGGTCCCCGTGCATTTACCCCCTATTTTCGGGGTTGGACAATTTAACGGTGTCATTTAAATGTACTCTCTAACGACCCCTGTTGCCATAACAACCATTCAAAAGTTGCAAAATTTTGCATTACGGCCAATGGAGAGTTCAAAGCGTAAGGGATGATTGCGCGCTGTTTGCGCCTACCCTCCTATTTTTGAGCCCTGGCTATCCGATGGTGTCATTTAAATTTGTCCCATGACGACCCCTGTTGTCATGGCAAATAACCGTTTTTACTCAAAGACAAGATTGGCTGCAACAAACATTGTTACATCACACATAATTTTTGCACCAACTTCCTTTACCCATTCGGAGGTATTCTGAAAACAGTGAATAAATTTATTGTCATAAAATCAAATACCAAAAATTTGGACAAAATTCGACTAAAAAACAGCAAAAATTAGAGCAAGTATTTATAATGGCTAGTCTTGTAAGGGCCAGTCTGGAATTCAACATGCGATAATATCAGCCCAATACCATTTTTGCTGTTTTCGAGTTTTGACTCATATTGCTCTTAACCTACATAGCTTTGTAAACTGTTAAAGTTTTTTGCTCTGATAATATGCATAGTGGAGTTTTTATTAAACACAGTACTGTTGCCATCTGTTGCTTCTAGTCAGTCTGTTGTGCATTATACTTTCTGTTTGGCTAATAGAAAATGTTTTTTTTTCTAAAACGCACCATAGTTTTTTTAAAAAATAAACTTATAGATTGAAACGTGGACTAATACTGCAAGATGGAGCAAAACAAAGTGAAACAATTTATTTTAATTTTTTTCTGAATATCGACAATAAGCAACTAAGCGAAAAAAAACTATTAAATATGACTGCACTTTACTGCAGCACTTGAGGTTAGTTGTTTCCAACACAAGTAACGTGATTGAATGAATGAAGAAAAGCATTTCGTCGCAGTTCATTCTTAGAGTGTGCGCTGCAGCGGAAGATCGCAAAAAACAATAAAAACCCCTTATTTCGGAAGTTCAGGGTCTTTCAAAGTCATTAACGTTGATATGACTGAAAAGCTCGTCACTAGTGCTTGTTGTGATATGCCCATGCTTATCTGCAGTCGTTTTCACGAAAGACTGGCCGACAACGGTAAAATAATCTAGCAGCCCGAAATCGCCAAAAAATCCAAGGTTATTGAATTCGGTGGCAATCGAGAGCCAGTGTACGACTTCCTATTAGTGATTAATAGTAACCTATAGGGCGGCCTTATCTCGCACCATTATTAAGATACAGCGACTTATTGGCTAAAAATCGCAAATTTTGCCCATCCCCCTCTCATTTAGCGCTCTCGTTTGAGGTGACCCCTTCGAATTTATGGAAAAGCTTTACGGTTCCTGAAACTAGCGTCTTCCAGGCAGCCAACGGCGAAGATTTGGTGATCCTAGCTTGCACCGTTTTTGATCGATCTACCTGTGTGACAGACGGACAGAATTGCGACGGCTAAGACGCGCTGAAAGCAGTAGCTGCTTTCGCGCGTAAAATGATATGATAACTAAGTAACTATGTTGACTGCTGAGTTGTTTAGTTGTTTTTTTGATATGGTGATTTCCGTTTTCTGTTAAATGTTGATCAATTGCTCGGTGGTGCTATCAGGTACGGTGGACCTGACAATCAGTTGGTGACAGATGAGTTTAAGATCGATTGGTTCACTTACCTTACCAGCTCGGAGAATGTCATCTACGCACAGGTGAACAGACAGACTGTGGTTTGTGGCAGGGCTGGAACGTTAGTTTATAAAGAGCTTTGTTTTAAGATTTGTATTAACATAATCGGAAGGTTGGAATTGTAGGTGTTTGAAGATTTTTTTTATCTGTTGTGTAGTTTAATGCATTTCACATGCACTTGTGCTTTTTTGGTTTAACTAATAAGATTAATGCAGTTTGGTTTTACGCTGAAACTTTAAAAACCCAACTACCTAAAACCTAACACCTAAAAAGCTTTCTTTAACCCGGGCCTTTCGGCGATTATTTACGGCCTACATATGCCATATTTTCTTTCATTTGATGAAGCTACTTGCTGTTGAAGTGGCTCAGTTAGTAACTAAGTTTTATTCTTTCGATAGCAAGAATAACGCTAGATTTCAGAATATTTTAACATGCAATTTTGTGTATACTTTTGTCGGTTTATTAGTGCTTCACTGACTACCAGTGACTGGTTGTTGTGTAACATTTCATTCATTCATTGCTATTCTGTAATAAATATCTTGCCGTGTCGTAGGTGGACGGCCGTGGCTCGGGCGGGCGAGGAATAGACTTTCTACACAAGATTTACAGACGCTTCGGCACCATTGAAGTGCAGGACCAGATTGCCACCGCCAGGTAGGCGAATGTCGTTATTGATGTAATGTGGTATGTCTGCTGGCTGCACCGTGGAACCAACTGTTTGCTGGTGCGGGCAACGGATGGCCGCATAGTGCGCTGCGGTATCATTAGCTCACGCCGATCAGCTGCCACTCCCCAGATTCTTAGTGCTTTCGGACATGAGTCTAATTGATGATAAGAGCCAATTTGACAGAAGGCTAAGTCGCTGGCATGTTTTGGCCAGGGTTTGACGTCAATCTTCCCTTCCCATCACGTCTCAGAAACCTCCATCTAACACGTCTCATTGGAACCGGCAAGTGTATCTGTCAAACGAAAGCAGATCTTCTGCAGAACGGTTTAAGCAACATATACGAGCGTGACAGATGACACACAGACAGACTGACAGACCACGCTACGAAGAAACGTGTAGGAATTAGTGGAATCGCTTGCGCTGCTACAGTGATTCTGCCTATTAATTCGTGATAATGATGAATGCTGGTGTGAAATAATATACCTTAATGTGAGTGTCTGCTGTGAACAGATATCTGGTAAAGACGCTGCCATTCGTTGACAAGGACAGAGTCGCTTTTCAGGGCTGGGTAAGACATTTCTCAGTTTTCATATCAACATATATAAGCTTGTTAATATATTGCTTAACATTTTCAATATTATTTCTTATTAGCTATTGCTTACCTGGCTCCGCATTCTCGATGCTCTCTGTAAGATTTAAAAAAATCTTCCAGAATGTGCAGGCCTACAGGCTTTTGGTTTTTGTTAAGTTTTTCTTAGGTAAGAAATCTGTCTAAGATTTGCTTAGCAAATTTCGAAAAGGTTCTTCTTCTTCTTCTTCTTCTTCTTCTTTTTGGCGAACTTCTGTCAGAGCGTTGCCGTACTGATGACTTGTCACCAGATGTCTTTTTCCTTGGCCTTTCTCCAGGCAGTGTGAACTCCAAAGTTCTGGGTCTGGACGTCTTCATCAACTGTTCTGAGCCAAGTTGTTCTTGGACGTCCAACCGGTCTCTTCCAGTCAGCGGGTGGACGGAGCGCGGCGGCTATGACGCGGTGGTGATCTACCGCTGGGGCTGTACGACCTAGGTGTTCGAAGAATCTATAAGATCCATAGACTGGTGTACAAGCAGTAACGTCTTGAACTGTCTCGTTGGTAGTGTGCCTGGTATATGGTATATGTAGAATTTTCCGTGGGCACCAAGTATCAAATGCATCAAGACGCTTACTTCGAGAAGGTGGCCGCAGCTTATTAGCGTGATAAGTTATTTTCGCCGTATTAGCTTAACTGTTTAGCTAAATAGAGTCTGCAGGATTGTTTCAGATAAGTGTTTTACTGTATGTACGCCTGTCATCTTTTTGCACTTTTGATGATAGGCCTAAAATTGCATGGAATTCCCTGTGTCACATCTTTTAAAGAAAAGCATTTATATGGCATTTATGCTATCATACTTGTCTGCCTGTTTGTCTGTATATGTCTTTGTGTGTTTTTGTAGTCGTACGGTGGGTTCGTGGTTGCTCATATTCTCGGAGACAAAGATGATAAGACCGTCTCATGTGGAATATCCGTCGCTCCTGTCACCGATTTCAGATACTATGGTCAGTTCTTGGTGCACTGCTTTTAAAAGGATTTTTCACATCAAATAATGACCAGTTTTTATAGTATGTTGAATATCAGAAAAGACCTGGCAGTTTACAGCTACGTGTAAGGGCAACAAAGTCACACATCAAAACAGCACAGATTATTTTGTCAGGATCAGTTGAGAAAACAAATTGACTGCCTTTTAATGTAGTAGGTAGCGCATTGACCCATATCAACGAAGGTTATCGACGCCGGGCCCGGTTAGTATTAAGATGGGTAGCTGATGGCAGACAGGTTAATTATCTCCGTACGCAACGAGCCAGTCACCCAGGTCAACTCAGCCTGGCCATCTCTCCGTGAGTACGCGCAGTGAGTAACAGTGAAAGCTAAGGCGTAAGCAGGCACACCGCGCGATGCACTAGCCCCATATCCGGGGTCTGGCATTGTATACTGTTGTCTAGTCGAGGGCTAAGGAAACGGAGATCAGCGTTGCTTTATGGTTTTCACAACATGTTGTCCAACAACTGTACAGGAAATCGAAGTTAAGTGGAGTTTGGGCTCATGCTGTGATGGTGGATTGCCTAATGGGGTGTTTACACGATCCAGCAAACGTCCAGCAAACTTCCAGCAAATGTATTCAAAATACACGTGCTAATGTTGGACGTTTGCTGGATCGTGTAAACACCCTATAATGTTGCTCACAAACTCGTTGCAATTGTAAACTCACAATGTTTTAATTAACTCCGTTTACATTACAGACACGACATACGCGGAGCGTTGTATTGGTTGTTGCCAACGAACTAACTACTTTGCATTCACCAGATGGCAGCACAATTTTGACTGGGTTTGAGATCTCTGATCGCTTCTAGTTGTACTATAATATATATTCTGTGTTTTCAGACACGGCGTACACAGAGCGTTACATGGGTTTTGCTACTAGCAACGACAACTACCGCGCTTACGACGTACGTTGCCGTAAAACATCACTTTTTCTACATTTTGTGTCTTTCTTTGTTTAAACTTTTAACAACCCCTCACTGTGAGTGAACCATAAGAATGTGAGACCATCCTTCCCAAATAATTTTATGAGAATCTGTTGATTTTGATAACTTCTTCAGCTATTAGTTATATTATGCACATCTTTTCTCCAGCACAGGTAAACAATCGACTAATATAACTTACATCAAATTTAGATAGATATTTTGTGATTAATGAGTTAGTTTAATTTATGTTGTTCGTCAGGTGGCGAATGTGTCAGCTAAGGCAGCCAACTTCAAAGGCAAAGGATTTCTGCTCATTCATGGAACAGCTGACGGTCAGCTGCTCGTTTGTGATTTCTGCACTATTATGTTAGAACGTTTTATCTATGTTTTTCTTATAAACCAAGTCTTAAGCTATACACGTGGGTCGTGGGCCATTTTCAAGCTTTTTTTTGTCTTCGCAATGTTAATCTTCTTTTTTGTCAGCTTTACAATCTTAACTATTTTATTGTCAAAATTTCAAGCCGCCTAAACTGCTGCTGCTGTTGCTGCTGCTGATGATGATAATGATGCTGATGCTTTAGCAGCTTCGTGACACGGAAGGCAGAAGCAGTTGCCGGTTGCCCCAAGTTTAAATTCTACTTTGTTTTAAAAATTATTGTATGCAAATTTTTGTCTAATAAAACAATATTTGGGGCTGAAAGTTTTAGTTAGGGGTATTTGGGAACAACGTCAACATTTCGATCACCGCGAATGGGTCTGTTTTTTTTTTAAATCTGCAGCTGTCTTTCGAAAGATTGCAAGTTCATGTCCCCGCCCTCAACATTTTTAACTCACGACACTGGTGGACGCTATAGGCTTACTGATGTATCAGTGTGTCCCGTTGCTTGGTGTGGGTTTCCTATTAAAAACATCTTTACTTTTTATTTTTTTTGCGTGCAGATAACGTCCATTTCCAGAACAGCGCGCAGCTGATGAAGGCTCTAACGGCAGCCGGCGTGTTGTACGAGGTTCAGGTTTACCCGGACAATAACCACAACCTTGCCGGCTTCGCCACGACCAGCCATGTCTACCACACGATGACGAGGTTCCTTCAGACGGACTGCTGGCAGGGGGGAGAACCGGAGCTAATGCAGCCGGTGGTTGTCGAACAGGTCAAGCAGAAGCAGAAGATCAAGTCTTCTTAAAACGTCTTCTTAAAAGTATTCAGCTCATACGTGTGTGTTGATAGTCTTAGAGACAAGAAACCCAGCTGTCGCTAAGATAGCCGACCATGCTGGTTGTCAGTGACCTTCAAGGTCATCCAAGGTCGATGATTTTCATTTAATCTGAAAGAGCCTATGCCAGTTCCTATTAGTGATTAATACTAACCTTGGTCTTATCTCTCACCGTTTCCAAGATATGGCCACTTATAACTTGAAACTTCCATTGAGAATTGCAACCAAACTGCTGCAGATGGAACCATGTTTACTATTGGCAGCTTAAAGGAAATCGCCAGCATCCTGTCCGATGGTATCATTGCCAACCTTTTACGACTTAACCGTTTGGCCACAATACCGCACGATTCACCATAGCAGGTTATGTCCCTTCAAGCTCATTCAAGTCAACGATTTGCACGTCATTCATTCATTCATTCATTCATTCATTTCTTTATTACAGCAAATGTCAAAACACATTCGTTGTTACAAATAATGTAGACATATTACGATTATGTTAACAAGTAGGTAAGTAAGAATTTTTGAATGTAGCACAAGGTACAGACTTAAGTGGCACAGCTAGCTCAAATATGCGACTTTCTATTAGTAATCAATAGCAACTTAGGCCCTATCTCGCACGGTTTAGCCACAATACATCCGTGACAGACAGACAGACAGACAGACAGACAGACGGACGACAATCATGCTAGTACTCGACCGATACTTAAGTACGGTCGGCTAAAAACTGGGACGTTTGTATTAAGACTTAAATGGTTTCGATAGGTGTAATAGCAAAACATTCTATCTGTTGTCGAGAAAATCGAGAAAAACTTTTTACACTGTGCATGTTTGCAGTGTTTTACCGTTGATTTGCAGTGTGTTATAGGCCTAATAATATACGCATCTGCTTGCCATATTTTGTTTTGTGATGAGATTTGAAATTTTGCTTTTTGAAGAATTTTTCAGTTAAGACGTTTTGCTGTAGGTAGGATGTTTGTCATTATGCCGTCAACATGCAACAATAATTATTGGTGGTTAAAAACAAACGAAAACAACAAAAAAACTAAGTCCTAAACTCACGTGTGGCAAAATCGTTCGTATGTATCACTCCCAACTAAACACAAGTATGGTCGCTTTGCATAGATTAGGGAAGCGGGGATTTACTGCAAATATTTCTGTGTAATTTGTTTGCTGTATAAAAAGATCTCGTTTTAGTTTTATATTGAATTATCGACTTTGTTAAAAAAAATCCCTCAAATGCAAAAACTTTCTGTCGTTTTCGGTTCGGTTTGCAGGGTTTATTTGTATTGCTGTTCCACAGGTTGATATTGACTCTTGCAACTGTTGTGTCTGATTGGTGATGAGATGTTGTCACTTTTTAACATTCGATACGATTCGATACAATTCGATACTACTTGGATATTAGTGGCGACATATCGAGTGTAAAACTGTAAATCTAAACTTTTGCCGTTTTGTGCTGTACGCTATTAACTGTTTTAACATTTGCCAGAGATATCAAGATTTTGAAACAATGCGATGTAGGCCCTATTTGCGTCGAAAAACCGGAACTTTGACCCATCACTGTTGAGCTTCTCCATTGTAGAATGTCGGAATTGATGTAAATATTACCGGCCTGATGATGCTGCTTTTGTAATTTTTATAACGTCGATCCAATCAATATCTATACGATGTGAGTATTTGTTCCATCACTATGCGGTTGTAGATATTATACGTATTAGTTATGATTCGATATCAGGATTTCAATTTCGATACGATATCGATAGGATATTTTGAAAATATCGCGATATCGATATCGATATTATTAACATGATAAGTATGTAAATCTTATACAAGCACAAGAACAAAACGTGAACGTTCAGCAAGGCAGTTTGCTTCATGTAGATACTAAGATTGTGTCAGTGAACTTAAAAATTAATTAAACACTGTCATAAGCGTCGTTAAATTACGACACTATAGTTAGTTTGCTTCGGTTAGTTTGTCGTTTTCTACGTTTATTCTTGTTATTTTGGTAATGCAGTAATAAAAGTATAAACTTCTGGCGTAAAATATCGCAATATATCAAAAATATTGTGATACATAAAAAATATCATGATATATCGAAAAATTCAATATTTTTTTCGACGATACAATACGATACAATATATCGATATCGAAAACGATATATCGATATTTTCGATATATCGAATCATCACTAATGCTTATTGTGTTTGCGTATTTACTGTGTGCGTTTGTGAATGTGAAATAATGATTCCATCAAGAAATTGCTTCATTTGCCCATCACTAATTTCTAATGTATAGCATGTACAGGGTGCGGCAAAAAAGTAGCTCCCTAAAGTTTTTTTTGCCGTTTTCTCAGCAACCGCTAGGAATTTTAACATGGAATTTTACAGGTTCATTTACAGAAACGTTCTATATCTAACTGCTAAGTGAAATATGATTCTGTTGGAAAACGACGAAATTATAGACTTCTGAACATGAC
>Ga0209367_1000972_pt1 | contig 32997 bp, 21 predicted proteins | sample WorMetLIZISLAND2_FD_187412 | JGI IMG/M metagenome (GOLD analysis project Ga0209367, IMG submission 187412) | Marine gutless worms symbiont microbial communities from Max Planck institute for Marine Microbiology, Germany - Olavius geniculatus... ... | reverse complement strand
CCTCCCTCTTCTCGTCTGTCTTGTTTTTGTTTCTTCTTTTCTCCCTCCCCCTGTTTTCTTCTCTTCCCCTCTTTTTCCTTAGAAGTAAACCCCTAAATGCAGCTAGGGGTTTGTGGGAACGCTGTGAGCTCCTCCAGCGGGGTCTGGGATGGAGCCCCAGACGAAATCGAGACTGGTGCATTTTAGCTTTAAAAGACGAGATCTGGTGGCAATATTTTTTTTATTATTTTTCAGAAAATATATTGACCAATTTGGCAAATTTAGTGCAATTTAAACCATAAATGTAAAAAAAACGTTTTATCACCTTTTAAATTTTTGCCACGTTTTTAACTTTTTTTTTATTTTTCAAAACGTTTATTAAAAATTTTATCAATTACTTCGAAAAGCACATTTGAGACCAGAGAAACGGACTGTGGTGGTACTTTATTTAGTTGGTCTAGTAATAGGCCTACTTGGTCTTATGACCCACGCTTGAAGTGAAATTGAGTAAAGTTTTCTTTACCTCTAATTTCAGCTATACTGCACGTACAATATTTGGCATTCAACAAGAGGTTAAATAAATTAAGGCTAACGTTTTTATTCAACGTTTTTGAACTTTTTAAAAAATTTTGTGCATTTTTTTACGTTTTAACGGTTCTTAAATTTTTTAAAACGTTTTTGCATCTATTATTTAAACGTTTGCTTATGTTTTATCTGGAGGATTGGGGGCTAAATCCACTGCTTTTTCCTTCCCTTTGCCTTCCTTTTCTTTTATTCTCTCCATTCCCTTTGAAAGTAAGATCTCTTGAATCCAGCTAGGAGGTCTGAGGGAGCGTTGTAAGCTCTCCCAGTGAGGTCTGGGGCGGAGCGTTAAATATGGCATTTGGTGAAAAAAATTTCTACTGATTTTGCAAAAAATTAAGTGGCCAAATTCAGTGCAGTTTAAGCAATAAAAGCAAAAAAGCATGGCGGCACTATAAATTTAAAAATGGGGGCTACAATATTCTGCGAGCGAAGCGAGCAGAAAAGAGATTGGAGCATTGCAGAATTGTCGCATTTTGTGTTATGCGTACTTCGGTATTTTAGGCAATTTGTCATCGAAAAAAAATTTCCCCCAGTTTTCAATTTTTTTCTTTCCACCCAACTTTTTCCAGGAGGCATTTGCCTCCACCGATCAATGGAGTGGACGCCCCTGCCCGTCTCTGCAACGACGTCATTGCTGTACCACATTGCTGTAGGCTACATGCAAGTGGAAAGTCTACAGCAAAGAAGATCGAAGATCTGCAACGAATCAAAACAAATCGAAGTAGTGGAGTTTGGTAAATTAAAACTGCAAATCATATGAACTTCTAGCGTAATCACTGCAAGTTGGCATTAATCAACTGTCTTTTCGTAGTGGAATTAGTTTGTTGTATCAACTTCATAGTCTATGCCTAGATATTGTCGCTTGACGAATAGATTACTTTTATTCATATAACTTGGGGATTTTCTTTTTACTTAAGCTTACTCGTCGAAATAAACACTGTTGATAGCAACATTTCTAAATATTTGCCTCATATACGAAATTATTAATTAGCGACTCGCCAGAGCAAACAAAGTTTTCACTCACGCAGAGGGTCGAAAAGGGAGGTGGCGCACGTCCGCCTCCTTTCTCCTTGGATCCGCCAATGTGTGTGTATGTGTGCTCAAAATAACTTTAAGAAGCTGCGAATAGTTTAACGATGAAAGCAAATGCATGATTATTCAAGCAGTCTATGTATTGACAGAAATTTTCCTTATAAGAAAGCATTCAATAAAACTTTCCGGCGGGTATTTCCGAAAAGTAAACTCGCAGTAGCACCAAACGAGCATCGTATAAGCTAGCTCAAAATAGCTGCATGAGCTAATGGGTAACAATTAGGGGCCTACACGCTTTGGATTACAGTCTTGTAGACACAACGCTACAGCGAGCGTTGACATTGAATGCTATGAGGCAACCAGCTTAGGCAGGCAAAGACAATCTCATTCCTATTGCATGTTCAACTGATGCGAGTCGCTCGAGTATATGGGCACGAAGGGGCCAACATTGATCGTCGCCACAGACCGCCCAGAGACAAATAAAATTACATTAGATTAGATCTGAAAGCAAAAGCCACGTATATGCAGGTCGTCCAGCGGGATATTTTTCATTTTTCATGAGCAAGCGGACGCTATTTGTTGTGGCCGAGTTGAACCGGACAACATTTGACACAAGTGCGGCGGCAAGCGTCGCTCGAGACCCACTGTCAATGCAAATTTTGTCTGGGGGCTTCGACCCAAATCTTCCCTTTCTGTTGTGTGACTGACGCTTGGGCACAACGTCATAGGCCTACGTGTTAGGGCCTATTTGGGGCTACACGAGTGTAAGTTCTGCAGATGTTAAATGGCGGCATTTTAATTCCGTTCAACGATTTCTCATGCACATTTTAAAAGCGTTTAAGGAGCAAACTCCTTCTCCTAATATCTCTCTTGCGTAAAAAGTTGACAGTTATATTAAGCTTATGTTTAAAGTACTTCGTTGAAATAGGCCAAATTCGCTCAGCTGTCGGCACACCTGAATGACCTACAGTTGGCACCTGCCGCTCTCTGATAATGGCACTGTTGCGACAGAATAGTTTCAAACCAACTGAAGCTGAACGTCGATCAAACACATCTCCTTATGGTTGGGTTGAGCTTGTTTCTGTAATTTGAAGCAGTCACGGCCTGGTTCAACTGTGACTATACCAGATACCGCTTGGGATGTCGGCGTCATTTTCAAATTACGACGTACTGTGTGGTAAGTTGACGACGTGGTACAGCCATCCGTTCGTCTTCCTCATCCATTCGTCTTCTATGTCGTTTTCGACGTCATTCGTATTTGCTAAGCTCGGTACGCGTACGACCTGCGCCGGTACGAACAAAAGGGCAAAACGTCCGTAGTTAACACCGTCCAGGCGAAACGTCAACGAGGCGAAACGTCTTGAAATTCCTGCACTAATTTCAATTACGCATGATATTTGAAATCGCAACGTAAGTCTATTGTGTGTTGTTTCATGCTGGCGGCGAACTTGATGAAGCGTTGTTCGTCACGATAATTAAGTCGACTACTGAAATAGTCGATTAAGTGTCAACACTAATAACCTGCTTCGACATCTGCGCTCAGTCTGAAAGTGCGCTTTTTCATTACATCATCCTGTAGGTTGTGGGCTGGCTTGCGAGCTATAAAAATTATACGTAAACATTTTTATGAGATATGTATCATTTCTGCCGTTTTACGGACCTTGATCTTTTAGGTTAAAAATGGCGCACCGGATAATATTGTCCCGGTAAAAACATTCATGCTAAATACAATTTTGTTTGTTTCTGCACTTTTTTGTTTTCGAGTTAGAAGCCCATATGGGACGGACAGACGGACGAGAAGGCAAAATGACCCGTAATGTGACCTAGGACAGCCTCGTAGACCTAGTAATATTTTTAATTACATGTTTTATCTTTCAAGATATCACTACTTCTTGGAGCACTACAAATTATAACATATACAACATAGCTTAGCCTATATAACACCAGTAGTTTAATGTCAAAAAATTCAGAATCAATGTCGCCTGACACGAATCGATTTGGTTAGCATCCATCGACTTGGCCGGGCCCGAAAATGCAGAAAAAAATGATTAAACTTCGTCGTATGTGTTCTTTTTGATAAGATTCGACCGTCTGTCTGCAGGTGGTCTGAAGCAAAGAGCGTGCATGCGTCGTGACTTGATATTAATAACTTCTGTGCAGCGCGACAACGACCAACGCGTTTGAGGCATTGGAATTGCGCTAATGAGATCCGTCATTTCATTGTAGGCCTATCTATAGCTCCGGCGCGTCGGGGCGTGATGGTCCTGTATCACGCATCGGCCTACGTGTGCAGTCGCTGGCAGACCCTATTTGTAGCTGACGCCAACGCGTTGCTTTGGCGTCGTCGCTTAAGTCAGCCGCCGGTTAAAACGAGCGACCAAAGCGCCCACTTTAGAAATCACTGAAAAGGGGGAGGGTTAACCTCGCCTTTCCTTACCTAATCTTATTCTTTTCCAGCGTACGGTTCTCTTGTTTTTCCTTTCCCTTCTTGTCGCTCTTAATTTATCTACGATCGAGCTTCGGGATTTGGGTGAGGGTGTTTGCTGCAAACTTTTACAGTCCAAAGTAGGCATACACGCGTGTCGTTTGCAACTTGCAAGCGACAAAAAGGAAGTGTTCATATCCAATTAAAAAGTGTTAAAACGATTTTTTGACACAGTTTGTGGCTGAAACTGCATGCAATATTTTTTCAGATTTGTCAACCGCACAATGACGCACGTGTACGTATTTTTACTCGTATGACAAAACTTTTACCACTGCAGACCCCGTGGTAAAAAGAAGAAAAAAGTGAAAAAGGCAAAAAGGGGGAGGAAAAGGTTGGAGTGATATATCCCACTGAGAAAGTTTGCCAACTACGTTCCAAGAGGATGGAAGTGGAAACATAGAAAAAAAGAAAGAAAAGATGAAGTCGTCTCCGTGTTATTTCTAGAAGTTTAGCTGGATTAGTAATTCAGTAAGTAAGTAACACGTCATCGCCTGTCCGATTTTTGATGTCCACAGAAAAATCACAATTTTTGCACGATGAAATAGGGGTCGATCTCTATAGCCTGTGTGATGCTGGGCGGATTTCCAGATCACAACTGCATCCGTAAACGACGTTGCTAATGCATCCTTTATATATCATCATCCCGTTTGACGAAGTAGACTAATGGCTACATTAATACGCATCAATTGATTAAGTAATACGGATCACAAGCCGCTGCAACTCAAACGCTTTTATAATGCTCTGAGGTGTGGTAGGATAGAATATTTATTCAATAATCGCTTTGTTGCTAATTTAATACTGAATGTGTCACTAAGAGGTTTGGAAATGGGTCGGTTGTTTTATGAATTCACGAGACAAAAGCTTTGTAACTTATAAACAGTGTTGGGCATGAGTTAAACCAAATGAGTTTCAACTCACGAGTTAACTTAGTTATTGTGAGTTGTGAGTTTGAGACTTTGAGTTAACTCACTCTGACAACTGTGAGTTATGAGTTTGATTTAAATCTGTATTTGTGCGAGTTGTGACTCTATTAGGTGTCTAGGATCAATAATAGAGAGTGGCCAAAAAGTAGGCCTACGCCTATAAGTTATAAGCGTACTTTTTGGCCACTCTCTATTTTGGCACATTCAGTGACATTCTGTATCTCGTGACTGTTTCATAAAAATGCGTTCTTACTGCGCGCGTTAACGCGCGTTACGCCGCGTAACGCGCGTCACGCGCCTTAACGCGCGCTAAACGCGGGGACCATATCAAGTGACTGTTCAATTAAGCCCTACCTGACCCTAGAAGAGTGGATACATAACCAATTCAATTGAGATGGTCCCGCGTTTAGCGCGCGTTAACGCGCGCAGTGAGAACGCACCTTAGGTTGTCAATAGAACCGACAAGAAAATAGTTAAGCCTAAATGGCTAAAGGTGTTAGTCGTAAGTTCGTAACAACGTCACTTCATAGCGGACATAATTAGCTAATATCCTTTTTCATTGTTCGCACTTCATTACAACGATAGGTCTAAATGGATCGCGCGAATTACAACGAAGTGTGTTTAATTTCATTTGATGGTTAGTTGACTTTCGCATTGAATAACATGTCGCAATATATCGGGTCTCATTGAAGAAATGCGTGACTGCAGCTGAGCTTGCAGAGTACCGCATCTGGGCTTATCGGAATCTGAAAATCAGACTTCGAAGTAAGCCTAAAATAAATCCTACCCATAGCATAGCCTACAGATTAGAGAATGGTCAATAAAAAGTAAGCGCGTGCAAGTGCCTAACTTTCACACGTATGGTTTTGTATAAGGACGAGCTACAGCTATGCTGTAAAGCGTTTATGGAACGGGTTGTTGTCTGTCTGTCTGTCCCTCGCCTGTAACGGATGTATTATGGCTAAACGGTGCAAAATAAAACCTAGGTTGCTATTGATCACTAATAGGAAGTCGCATATTGGCTTTCAAAATATATGAAAAACGACATTAAAGGTCAGTACTACAACAGAAACTGTATAGGCTGTAGCGCATCTTCGCTAACGACAGCTGGGCTTTCTTGTTGTAATTTTCCACTAATCAATTAAATTCAATTTAGTTCTCAAATATATCATATTTCTAAACAGCTAAAAAAGCTGTGTTTAAACTCTGAAACATTGCCGTGGTCAAATGAGCAGTGCAGGAAAAAAAGAAAACGAAAATATAGCCAATATAAACAAGTAATTTGAGCAAAGCTCATGAGACGCGCGACAGCCTTAGCAGTTATTTTTTGCTGGTTGTCCAGGTCTATCTCCAGCCATATCAGTGCAATTCACTGATGAAATGTGCACCACAGCTAAAAGTTGCAAGAAAAACACTAAAACCCCTATTTCGGGAGTTTAAGGTCATTCAAGGTCATCGATGTTAACACCGTTTAAAAGTTCGTCACCAGTGCTTGTTAAGTTGTTATGATAACAGTATGTCTGCGTCCATCTGCAACTGTGTTCACGCTAAAGCGGTAAAATAACCACTTTTTAGGGGGTAGCCGTCTTTGCCGCCCGACTGCGCAGGCCTTTTTAACCTAGAGAGACAGGAATTGAACAGCTAAAATCTACGCTCAATGGTGAAAATTTCACACGCAGGTTGATTTGGTCTTTCCCCAGCCATTTCGTCGCAATTCACGATTGAAATGTGCGCTGCAGCCAAAAATTGCAAAAAAATCCACCAAACCCCTCTTTTGGGGGTTCAAGGTCATCGATGTTGACAAATCTAAAAAGCACCAGTGCTTGTTATAATATGCAGCAATTCTGTACCTATCTGCAACTATTTTCATACTGTAAAAGCCAATAATGGCAAAATAAGGTCTTTTAGGGGGTACCCCACTTTGATGCCCTCGTTCAAAGGGAACCCTATTACCCAAGGGCACGAAATTTTGTCATTAAAACTAGACTCCTTGAGGCATCCCACAGTAAAAATTTCGTGATTCCAGGTATCGCCGTTTTAATACAGTACCAGGGTGTGACGGACGGACGGACGGACGGACAGACAGACAGAGAGACAAATAGACGCGATGGCTAAGACGCGCGAAGCATTACATGCTGTCTCGCGTTAAAACTTGTCATACCATCACTCATACGCGCAATGATAAACCCCAAAAATCTTAAATTGTTCTTTTCTCACTACACAGTCAACGGAACCTCGCCATTGTATCGAACGCCGTACGGCTAAAGTTGTAGTTTAAAACACGTGGCTGCATGGCGAACTGCGAAAACGCACTTTGGAGCTGATAGCTGATTGTTAGAGGGCTCGCCATTCGCCAAATCATTTCCAGTAGGCTACCTCTACGTCTAAAGTTTTGCGAAAAAACATTTTAAAACGCATATTAACTAAATATTACAAAGCGTAAAACTTGTATCTGCCAGTATAAGCCTAGATCACGTATGGACCTGCTCTAGCTTCGTTTACATAGTCTGCGGCTAAATACAGCGTGCTGAAAATGTCTGAATTTTTTTCCGAAATGTTTCATTAACAGCATAGTCTAGCGATACATGTACAGTGCAGCAAACCTATTAACTCATCGCCTTCAGAAGTTCAAAGGGTCAAGTGACGCCGGTCCTCGTGACGAGGCTCAGTTGCACCGCGTTCGACAACGTCATGCCGTGAAAACTACATGTATAGGCTACTGTAGAAACTAGTTCAGCGATGTGTCGAAAGCATTCGAGTCGCGGGACTCAGAGCTTGGCGAAGCGTCGGTCCATTTCATCCGGCGTCAGCGGCAAGACGACAATACGATGTCGCATCCACGGCGGAATGCCGTTGCCCCAACCACGCTTTTCCGCGTTCGCGCCGTGTCCGCCGCCGGCAGAGCGTTTCAGCCACGCCATGTTCTCGATGTTCGACGGAGGTTTCGATCGTCCCATGTAATATTGTCGCAGCGGCCCTCGAGGGGTTTGTTGTACAGCGGTTTTAACTTTTTTGTCCGTTGTATCTCATCCTCGCGCTTTAGCCACGCCATGTCCTGGTTGTTCCACGGCATCGACTGGTCACCGTACAGTCGCCGTCGACTCACCAGTTCCGCCTGGTCTCCGACGTCCATCGCTGGAGCTCTCCTAGCGTCACTGCCGCCGCCGTCGTCGTCAGTCTGGAAGACCGCCACCGCTTCCTCGAGGCTCGACTTAGAGCTGGCATCATCATCGCCGACTGCCACCGCGGCTACAGGATGCATCGTAACCAACTGCAGCAGTTGGATCAGACCGAACACGAACACGATCATTTTCTCACCTCCCTGTATCGGCCTGCACCCTGCTGTCAAAGTTCTGCTTCTACTGGATACGACCGACCGTCTTACGCTTCAGTTAACGTATTCTATTAGGTAGGCCTATTAATTAACGTGCAATGTCAGTTTTCTTCAAAACACTGATACGGAAATGTTGAATGTTCGATGAACTCATTCACTAAGAATCATTAGTTTATTCTTCATCTGTACGTTGGCCTGCAATAGGCTTTACGTTTCCTTCAAAACACTAATCTAGAAATTCCGCATGCCCCACTATATGCTATGCCGTCTTCGATCGTCGAAAGCTTTTTATATCGGCAGTTACTGTGTTGGCTGCTGGCGATCGACTAATGCTGTCACTTTCGCACGGTCGCACCTGCAAGACGTGACCGGATACAAGCATGTCTGCCTCGTATCATCGCGACCCCACACGGAGTTCGTCCGTCCGTCCGTCGCACAGCCGTGTTCATCATAGCGTAAACACCCCTTTACAATAGCGGCTTCAAGCTTCCACATCATAGCCTATACAACTGCATATCTAAGGGGAGGCTTCAGCATGGCCCACGACGTTTGAAAGTGGAAAAGATGAAAAAAATAATAAGATCAAGGACACAGGCCAAGCGCCTAATGTAGAAATTTAGCCTAGGCCTACGCATGAAATACACGTGCACCCCTTTACAAATTTCTAAATACGCCTCTGCACCTCGCTTCCCCAACCTTCCGCTGGTCTACGCTTCTTGGGCCCCTTCTTAATGGGTCCCATCGGGGGAGTGATGAATGTTTCCCCGGCGGAGTTCAGACGACAAATTACACGGGAAACATCTAGAGGAAGGAATCAAGCTATCGTAAAACGGCAAGGCAGAAAAAAGTGCACAAATCTATAGGACTTACTGGACCCATATATTTTTTAAAAGTCCTGACCTCTATTGAGATTTTGAACCTCAAAATCCCGATTAACCGGCTCAGCGAATGTACGAAATTTGGCGATTTTAGTGTTAACGAGTGACGGATAGTGTCGACGCGGCTAATAGCTTCAGTGCATTTCCGTTGCAAGGACGCGCGTGAATCGTCGAGTTCGCATTAGCAGCTGCAGCTTCGCGTGTAAAATTAGCAACGTGTCCTTCGTGCTGCCAACGACCACACCCCAGTGGTGTACCGTGCAACCAGTCAGTCAGTTCCACAGTGTGACCATAGCAAAAGTAACAGATGCCCTGTGGCCCGCGGGTCTTTAACTGAGACCCAAGTCTCCGCTATTATGAAATCTCACGTTTTTCTCGAAACAAGAATATTGCCAAGTCAGCCACCAGTACTTCTATAGACAATGTTCCTGTGTATTACCGTACTGAACTTGTTTTGGTTAATGAAACAGGACCCTGCCTCACTTTTAGAAGTCTGCTTGATTTTTTCGCTACTACCTTATATTGCAGGACTTACACAAAGGGACCCAACAGCCCAATCTTGGGAGGGGCAGCGAGCCAGGACCCCATCTTCTATGGGTTTAAAAAGCACTGTATGCTACTGAAGCAGAGTCTAGGGCAGAACCAAAAGTGAATTCGTGACATTTCAGGTGCTATAGAACAATTCTCGTGATAAACAATCCGTTTTCAGCAAAAATGAAATACACCAGAGAAAGCTTGACAGAAGTTTCGGCATAAATTCAAATTCCTATTTCTGTAACACGACAAAAACCATTATCAACACCACATAGCCACATATAAAATGTCAACTGACGTACCGTTATACTACTTCGTAGGTCCCAGTGGCGTAGACAAGGGAGTGGGTAGGGCACCCAAGCCACACAATCTCATTTTTTGGTTAAAAATAGATATTAGGGACTAAGAAAAATAATTAAATTGTTGCCACTAGCAGAGATGTTGCAAGTACCGAAGGCACAAGTACAAGTACAAGTACTTAAAACAAACTATCAAGTACAACCCAAGTACAGGGAATTATCTGGCCCCGCTGTGGGGGTTTACATTCTCCATAAAAATCTTGACACCCCCAACAAAAAAGACACCAGATATATATTTAGTTGAAACAAAATATATTTGGTGAAACCTATGTTAATTCTTGAATATCACTGTTGTTACTTTTCATTAATTCATAGTAAACTGTGACAAACTGCGGTTTATTAAATTTCATTTTTTTCAAAAACAGCCGAAAAATCTGATTTTGTTGTTTCCTAATTTTAGAAAAGGAGGGAAAATTTGCGGTATCCATTGAACGTCAAAAAGCAAAAAGTGTTTCAGCTTCAGGGTGGCTTTGTTCCCTGATCCCCTTTGCCCTCAGTCCTCCTGACCAAGGGCTCTGCTCCTGGACCCCGCTGGGGGAACAGCCCCAGACCCCGTCCCCTGCTCCAGAACTTGCACCCCTAACTTGGACCTGACTCCCCCCCCAAATGAGTAATTCTGTGTAACTCCCTGCCCAAGTACCCGCTATAGCTAAAGCCCACTACACTTGGGGCATAAAATGCCATTGGTATATCACATATTCGAAAAGGGTGATCCAGTTTTGATAGCTTTGGTACGAATATTTCTGACACAACTCGCCATCAAATGACTGTCCAGTTTCCCACCTTGCCCAATGCAGGCTTGCCGTGAATATGAAATTTCCCATCCACATCCATATCCATATCCACAGAAGCCTATCTTGCGTACATGTAGCCCCAAATTTTTGCAGAACACAGCAGTGAAATATATGTAGCGTCTATTCCCCTCTCCGAAAAAGAAAGCATGACGCAAATAGTTTTTCTTAAAATCGTTTTAAAAATAAATAAAAGTAAAAAAACTAAACACGCATTTGCATTGAAATATAATCTTAGTTAAGCGTTTTGGAACTTTTGTGAATATCTACGTAATTTTATTGTCATTGTTTTGGTCAATCGTTGGGTTAAGCCTTGGGTACGATATGTTATCTGTCTGTCTGTTCGTCACACATGTACTGTGGCTAAAAGGTAGGTCTTAAGGGTGGGTTATGGTACCATTGGATAGAGTGATGGCAACTTCCTATAGGAGTAGGCCTACTACTCGAGTACAAGTACAAGTATCAAGTACTACATCTCTGGCCACCAGATCACACTTTTAAGGCTACAATGCACCAAACTTGATTTCAGCTGGGGTTCTGCACCAGACCCCATTCGAGGAGCTCACAGCTCTCACTAGACCTCCTAGCTGGAATTCAGCGATCCTACTTCTATGTGGAGGGAGGAGAAGAAAAGAGAGGAAAAAAGACGAAAAAGGAAAGGGAGGAAATGCATGGGAGAAAAAGGAAAGGAAGGAAAAAGAGGGAAGAGCCGGAAAGCAAGGCCCCCAATTCACATTTCTGATGCAATCCACTACTACAGAACAAAGAAATAAGTAATATCAACAAAATTAGTAACAAAAAATTAACCTACATTCGAACAAGACAAACCATGACAATACACCAGAAAACAAGGAAACACTTAATACAGGTAAGTTTCAGCATCACAAAATATAACACAGCAACAGTTATAAAATCATGAGCAGCAGGCTGCCATATACAGCATAGTTCGAGAATTCGTAACTTGCGGTTTTAAAATGCGTAAAAATTCGCAAATTTTAACAATTTTTTAAAATGCGTAAAAATTCATAAAAATGCGTAACAGTGCTTTGGGCTATTTTGGGGCTATGTGTACCATAGTTCGATAGAGAACGTTGAGTATAGCCCTGCAATCCAGCTGTTATTGACAGTTTTCAACTGAGAGACGCTGAGTAGTGAGTAGTGACTGCAGTGCGCTGCACAGTTAATCTGCAAACTTCGGAATTCGGGTTGGTTACTGAACTAAACTGTGAGACTTGAGTCCGAGATCGTCGCTATTTGCACAATACACAAGAATGCGTTGATGCGAGTTTTATAAAGTACAAAATGCTGTAATTTTCTGGCTGTTTTAAAATTCGTAAAAATGCGTAAATTTTAAAATTCGTTGGCCGTTTTAAAATGCGTAAAAATTCGCGAATTTTACAAATTTTTTAAAACTCGTAAAATGCGCATTCTTGTTCTATGATATACAGACAGGCATATTTACAAATGTAAAAGGGGAAGGGACACGTGCACCTAAAGAAGAAATATTTTAAGTTAGGCCTTCTCTTTTCTTAATTATGTTGTTTTTTTTGTTTTTCCCCACTTTCAAATGAAAGGCAGGAACAAAGCCGACAAAATGCACCTTTGTATAATGCCAAGTTAACCGAAAGAAAAACCAGTAAACACACTTATAAGACTATAAACAAGATTACACAAAGTGAATATTTGCAAATTCCATCATTGCACACCACGTAATTAAATTTAATTGTACTGGTATTGCTATGAAATGAAAACACTAATACAAAGTCTTCCCAGTCAAGATTATGATGTGACATTTCCCCGAACTTTGGTGAATTCCCTCTGACACTCTTCGAAATTCCCAGGTTGTTCAGGAAAATGGTCACCCTGAAATGCCTGGCCAATGGTTAGTGGTGTCATGTAGTGGATAACACATTGTATCCAATCAATGGATTGGACTGCCTGCAGGCAAGTAAATCATCTCTACGTGTACTATGTAACCAGCCATCAAGTTGACTCAACCTTCTATCCTTTGTGGAATGGTAAAAAGAGTATCATCTTTGGAGGTGAGTAGTAATAGATGGTGATGGTAAATGCAGTACTATAGCTGCCAGTTTAAGGCAGATCAGCGGCTCAAGCAAATCATTTCTGAGGTCAAAAGGTCGGTAGCTGCCCGGAGTTTGTGCCACTCTCGTCAAAATAACCGGGTGAACTCTTGCAGTGGTATGACCATGATGATAGCACCAGAAACATTGTCGGGACCACTACAATAACTAAATGCATCTGCAACAGTTGAGAATCATCTAAATTATCTGTCCACTGAAGCAATAACCAATCACAACTAGTTGAACCGCTGCTGCTGAGGCGGTGATTCTGACTGCAGAATCCTATCAACGTCAATACCACGCAATGTTAGTGTCAATCGTGCCTTCTCTACGGCTCGCTGTGCATCTGCCAAACTCCAGTCTACGGTAAACTGTCCACACATGGCCTCTCCTGCTGCCGCATCAAGCTCCTGTACAACATGTACCACATACATACACCGTCAGTCAAAGAACATGGTCCAAATTATGTAGTTTTGGTCACATTTTTGTTAAACATTGATCGATTTTCAATTGTTTCTGTCTTGCCAAGAGCTAGACCTCTGGTCGTTCATAAGACGATGGCTCATCACATTCAAAGCATGCTAGTTCACGATACTCATATTTCACAAGGTGGTGTAATGACTAGTGATGCACTTAATGTCTGGCAAAATGTTTAATGACAGTTTTATCACAAATTTTCCCTGCAGTGTGACAGGGAAAAAGTTTAGCCAATCGATAAATCTTAGGCCAAAAGTTTGGTACCACGTTTTTCAACTCACACATTATATATACACAAACACCTACATTCATGTTTAACCAACCAATTTTCCCTTAAGTTACCCCACATCAGAGATAATATTACGTCACTCAGAAATTAATGGCTAACTGTTAAAGGATGCAATAACTCGACTAACAAATGCAATGTTACATGGATTTTGACCTAATGCCAGCACCATTAAGGTGGTGAATTGTTAATCAAGCAAGTTTTGATCCATACATATTACTAATAACACTGGTAATCTTGAATGCACAGTAATACAATACACGTCAATAATCATTAAAAGGGTGCACTTTTCACCACTGCTTACTGTTCTATATTCTGGCAATCAAACAGGCAGATTTCTTTAGCATTCAGTTTCAAACGACAAAAAACCATGTGACATCATTCTCAGCCACGAAAATACAATAAAGAAAATTTTGCAGTGCCATTTTCAGCATCTTGCCGCTGTTAAAAATTTATGCTAATATCCACTGTTAGACAAAAAAATGTTTAGCAAGAGCAGCCGCAGTACAGTTCTTGCAGCCTTTGCTCCGACCTTTCACAAATTTCTGCTGCCCGCCTGCGATGTTTGATGCTGCAACTGTAAGTATTGTACTATGGGGTCTAAAACACATCACCGAGTGCTGAACTTAAAGCCACAAGGCGTCACTGACCAGTCCATCACGGCCGACGTGCACCGGCCGATCCATGTTGAGTGAATTGCGCAAATGATGCACTTGCGAGAATGGAAGTTCATCCCTAAAATAACAGTCAAATAACAGCATCCATGTTGTCAGCTGTGTGCTTAAATGGCCTGTATTTCACGGATCTAATTAATTTTACAAAAACATCCTAGAAATTATCCTAAGATCTTCCTAAGATCTTAAAGCACAAAGTTAAAAACCCAAGTTAATTATCACACACACCAACTAAAAATGTCATTTCTCTTACAATTTTTTTGTAAATCATATTTTTACATAAGATGTTTGCAAGTCTGATACATTCTACATCTTACGTAAATTTAACTAAAAGCAACTTTGGAAAATTAAGAACTTAAATTCCTAAATGAAGTATGTTTACTGTTTGGGGTAAACATAAAAAAACAGAAAAAAATGACAAAAGCAAATAAAAGCTGTGAAACCCAGAGTCAGTCAGTCAGCATGCAAGTCGAGTGCTGCCACCTGGTAAACAAAACTGACTGAATAAAATCTGCACTACATATCCTTCAAAAAACAAGACGTTCGGATATTGATAGACACCACTAAAACAATTACATTGTTTTGCATATAAGTGGAGTAACAAACAGTTAAAAACATAACATCATTCTGTCAATGGAAGCAATTAATGGTAGACAACATGTATGTGTTAAGAGCACAAGCAACACACAACTGATAGAAAATAAACTACTAGTGACCAGAGATCCCAAATCTCCACCGAGGATAATGCTGCCACCTGGCAAATACAACATGTGCCATTCTTTGGCTGAGGCAGAAATCTGACTGTCAACTAAATGAGTGAAACCTGCAAATCCAGTCCAGTGTGAAGACACTGCTAAGTGCCTTGGCAGACAAACCGACTGGCAGAACCCAGGGCAGCGGTGGATAACTCTTGTTAGACTCAGCCGAGACACGTGCAAACCCTGTGTGTCGCAAGCATCAGTATTTACCCATACAGTGTTGTACTGCAGTATCACTAACAACAAGAAGTGCTATTAACGACTCAGCAACAACAACAAAACTACTATTACTGTTAATAATAAGTTGACAAATTCATCAAATTACAACCTTTATATACACTGTTGTTACTGTTGCTGTTGTCAAAGATCTGTACAGCTATTCATAAAAACAAGCTCAGAGCTACTGAGCAATGCATGCCTGCCATATGGGATCATGACCGTGATACATGCCACCCAACGCAAGCGAACATGCTGCACCTTAACCCCAGAGAAGCAGGCTGATTTACCTACCCCAATCAAACTCACACATAACTAGACAGAAATAGAAGGCTGAATTAAGTGCTGGTGCAGCTGCTACTACAACAGCAACTACTACTAAAACTACTACTACTACTACTACATGTACATTGTACAATAATGATGACGACAACTTTCAGTCTTTGTATACATTTTTACAAACAGCAAACATTATTAAAATCAATTTTACAACCTATTATTACATCACTTAAATGCTAAACACTACCGAACAGTCATGTCCTTAATTAACTTTTAGAAATTGCACAAGTTTAAAAGGCTAGCGTTATACAAACGAACGGCCACAAAGATTTTTAATATTATACAACTGAACAGCCAAACAATTTGCAGTGTTATAAGGACGAATGGCCCCATGGGTTTCGAATATTATCTGGTCGAACGGCATCAAACGTTTTGACTGTTATACAGACTATCTTCAGCATTACACGAACGTTTAATAGGGCCTATTGTCATTTTACATGAGTGTAAAAACAGCTGTCTCATATCCATTATCATAGGCCTACTACAGGGTATGGCAAAAAAGTAGCCCCCCAAAGTTTTTCGCCGTTTTCTCAGCAACCGCTTGAAATTTTAACTTGAAATTTTACAGGTTTATTTACGAAAACGTTTTGAAATATGATTCTGTTGAAAAACAACAAATTATAGACTTCTTAACATGACCGCCTACCAATTTTTCAGCATTAAGAATGTTTAAGCTAAAAATGCAATTTAATTTTCAAAAACCAGTTACCATGTTACTGCCGGTGACATTACAGTGAGGCTTTGACAAACAGTAATTTATGTTGTTTATAAATTATCACTAAATTATCATTCTTTTAAAGCAATCGCCAGCTGCCCACCGGATTCATCTTCTAGCAGGACAGCGCGCCAGCACACACAGTGCGCAGTGCCTGGAACTGGCTGCGGGCCAGATGTCCAGATTTCATCACAAAAAACCAATGGCCTCCAAATTCACTGAATACAAACCCAGAGGACTATCACGTGCGATGTGCAATGTTGGAGGCTTACCGCAAGCTTTAAATAAAGCCGAAAACAATCGCTGAACTCAAGGAATCGCTTCAGGTTATCTGGAGCAACCTACCACAAGGACCAATCGACAAGACTGCAAGACTTCTCAAATTAAGTGACTGACTGCTTGTGTTGGAGCTTGGAGCTGTCGCTGGACACTTAGAACATTCACAGTGACAATGAAATTTTTGGCATCTAATCATTAGTTTAGTTAACTGTGTTGTTTGACTTGTTTCAACGATGTTATCAACTGGCGCTGTAACTTGAACATTTTTTCACCCTGAAAATTCAGTAGGCGGTCATGTTAAAAAATCTATAACTTTGTCATTTTTCAATGGAATCAAATTTTATTTGGCACTTAGCCATTGAACAATTCAGTAAATAAATCTGGAAAACTTGAGATTAAAATGCTAAACTTCAGATTAAAATGCTAAACAGTTGTTCAGAAAACAGTGAAAAACTTTAGGGGGCTACTTTTTTTGCCACACCCTGTATTTATAGCACCGTCACATTTAGGACCCAGTCTAGTCTTATAGCAGTTTGAATATCGTCCGTCATAGATAGACAGGATGGCTAACTGAATGATTACGATCGCGAACATGTCAGCACATGCCGGTAGCCTAACTTAAGCAATGAAGTTGGGATTGTAGGCTATTTAAACGATGCAGTCTCCATAACTTCTTGCTTAGGCTATCAGTTCGTCAACATTAATCAAATCGTAGACAACAGCAAGGTCATCAAGGGTACAACCTATAAACTGATTTGCTGCTAAAAAGTTAAGAACTGAATATTAACTGTTATTTTTTGTGGTTTGATGTGGAGAAGTCGATTTGCGACTCGCCAGGTGGCGTGCAGATCACCTGGAACTTCTTTGAGTTGACTATGAATTTATGAAATGTGTCAGCACAAGATCTCATTATGCTGGAGTGTGCAGCTACAACGGCAGTGTCCTATAGCTTCTTCGTTGGTATGCCAGTAACAGCGTTTATGCGCTGTCGAAGCTGCTTGGCCGCTCTGGTTTCCGAGAATAACCACCGACTTGACATTATATCGAGATAGCAAACTGTCCACCTGGAGGTTGACAGTCACTGTCGTCAGTGCCAGGAATGTTAAATCCCTGCAGACTACAAAATTCTCTGAGTCAACAGTAGCAGCTGGTCAAACAAGTCGGCTAGTGCATCGCTGTAGCGCATCAAAAAATCGCGACATGCATTATGATGCAAATGCAGAATTATCGTAGGCCTACACTGTAGAATTCTGAATGTAAATGTGCGTTTTTAATATCATTCGTCTGAATAATACTGATGCATGCACGGCAGTTCCTCCGTATAATCACTGCCAATTCAAAATACCTATTTTCAGTGTGATGATGAAAAATGACTATGTTATAAAATGGCTGAAATCAATCACTGCGACTAACCTTGAAACGAATTACTTTCCTTCACACAGAATATTAAAATGACATTGCTTCTAGTCTGAAACACACACCGCAAGTACTGATCACTGATGATCACTGACAAAGTGCATCATTCACTGAACCATTACAGTAGTAATTGATTACAAAGCAACAAATGCCAATTATAATTAATTAGTTTTTAACTTCCACAAATTCTAATTCTAATTAACTAGCATTTTAGCAAATCTAATTGACTAGATAAATTGCTAATTAGTCCCATATCTGTTTCAGACAAACCTATGTTAACTGGTTCCCTCTTGATTTCAGTCTCAGTTGATTGTTGATTCTTACATGAGAGGCAAATAATTCACTACATTCCATGATACAACTCCATCACATCTTTTCATTCATCTTCCTTCTATTTCGCTCAGTCTCATACTAGGGTTGTTAAGACCGGTCATTCACTCTGACTAATTGACCGTCAACAAAAGGACCGGTTAAGCGGTTAACCTGGGCAAGCAGGCACCGCGTTGCTAAAAGAGCAAACAAGACAAATTCAGGTACCCTCGAAAGACACAAAGTGCAAGGCCTGGACAACTTGACAGCATAGGATGGCGTGTGTGTGTTAAGGACATGGCCGAGCAGGTGAGCGAGCTACAGCGTCCGTCGATGTTCATTATGCATGGACAGTTAGACATACAGACAGACAGACAGAAATTCACAGTGGCCGACGGAGAGGGCAAACTATGTAGCACTAGCAGCACTAACCTATGTATATTGCTAGGCCTCTAATGTGTTTGGAACTTTGTATACTAATAGCATTGTACTTGACTCCTACGCCTAGACACACCAGCTATACACCACATAATGTCTAAGTACTGACATTAAACCAACAATACTGTATCCACAGCTCAGTGTAAATGTGGACCATGTAGCATTATGTAACCTGACACCAAACCTACCCTGCCACTCCTGCCACCTGCTCTCCCCTCTGCAGTGGACAGAGAGACAGTGATTCATTTTTAAGTTGCCATGTAATAGTCTGCCGCTCACATTTTCCTGTAGCCTACCTCACCGGTTGCATCACCAGTGCTGCTGGTGTGCTAAACACCGCTTCAGTGTCTGGCACAAATTAGCAACTCACCCACGGTCTCTTCCATTCATTCAAAGTTGTCAAGCCTCACCCTCCCTTCTCACCCTGCGTGTACAGCACCGCAGACGATCTCAGCTTTGATCACAGTTGATAACACCTGCAAGCAGGCGGTCGAGAAGAGTCCTGGCATGGCTCATCTCGACTATTATTGCAGTTAACCAGACTGACACATTCAGGCCGGTCCAATGGTTAACCAGTTAACCATTAACAACCCTATCTCATACATCACTTGACCTCATCTATAACATTTTTACATTCAGCAAATCCAAACCACGGCAAACTGTAATTCCAAAATCCTATAAGCTCTGCATATCAGCATATTTGAATTTTTTCTTTCCATGCATAATAAAAGACAAAAACGAAAAATGTACTCACAAACCTTTAATGCATTATTTATCCGAACTTCATTATGAGGTGGTGTGGACCAAACAGACTCTGCCTTTGCAAGCAACAGATTGTCAAAGTTGTTACTCTTCAGCAGGAAGTAGCAGGCATCATGTGTTATTAGCCTCAAATCAGGTGACACATTCTTTGTAGGCATAATGCGTGAATGTGATGACTCATACCTTCTGTTACTACTTGGTCTGAATCTGTGGTGTGGAGAATTCGAACGCGATCGACTATAGGATTGATGGCGACATCGGTCGGATGTAGACCGGCGAAAGTAATTGTCTCTTTTTACATCACGAGATCTTGATCTTGATCGTTCTCGACTGTATTTACGCCTATAGTATCTCGACCGTTTTGACTCTTCCGGTGATCTATGTCGTTGCCTGGAACAGCTGTGCATGTGAGAATCAGACAAACTTTGCCGTGACGACTTGGGTGCATCAGTGCAACTGTGCATCATCAATGTGTGACTCAAAATAGTTTCATGAACTTGTCACTCTGTAAACAGACAACAAGCACAGGCAGGCAGTGATGAGCAATATAATTATGATATTCCGTACATTATATAACTGGTGTCACCTTGCCAGTCTAAAAATCAACTGTTCTGTAGTTATTGTTATGCATGAATATAATAAATTGTGCATATGTGATAAAAATAAAATGAGAACGAAACAAACTCTTCATGAGAGGTACTATGTAAGCAAGCCTACGCAAAGGCAAGCAAGATGCTCGGTCTTATCAATCGCTCCATTAAACATAAAGACAGAGACATTTTACTCAGCCTATACAAATCTCTGGTCAGGCCTCACTCACGTCAACTGAATTGAGACACCACTTTTTCTCAGAACATGTTATTAGCATTTGGAATAGTCTTGATAATAGAGCAGTGACATCTGGATCTATCAACATCTTCAAAGGAAATCTGGAAAGACTCAGATAGTCAAAAGAGATAGACCTGTTTGTTGGCAACTGATGCTACTTGGTCTACTGAGGCTAAACCTAGCCGACGTTGGCGGCGGAGTTCAATAGCAATAGCAAGCAATAGCAATGTACACTAATGTACAATGTATCAGATACTGAATATGACGCTGTGTGACATGGCTAGGCTGAACCGTGCTGTCGGAGAGGCCTTGTCCGGTAAGCTATTATATGAGTCTGCGGTTTTTCAGACACACCGCCTCGTACGAGTCAATTTACAGCAGTAGCAGATGCTTTAGCAACGACTGTTTAATAGGCACAAAACGTATATTAACACAAACATACCACAATTGTAAATTGTAAAACAAATAAAAAGCAACAACATAACAACATAAACAACATAAAATACTTAATCTACGAGAGAACTGACACAGAGTGACGTCGCTTTTCGTCCGCAAAAACGAAAAATCGAATAAATAGTACGGCATTTTTGTCTCACAGTCTTAATAATTTTAAGCCGCATACAAAAATGTTTGACAATACAGCATATTTGTTGTTTAAGTGGACAAAAATAGCATTTACAATACAAGGGAATTACTGAAAATGCGTAAAAACTAGTGCATACTGCAGCTATTTGACTCATTAACACCTTCCACTAATCGGCTGTTATAAACTCCATTGCAGTAAATTTTAGAGTAATATATTTTAAAAGTTTAACATTGAAACGTAAAACTTTATTTCGTAGTTTGCTTACGGCTGCAATACGGCATTTAGTTTGCTTAAAATGGAGAAAAATGAGTTAGTGACCAACGTAGAATGAGGACCAGTAGTATTGGTTTTGTGCCGTCAGTGTCATTTTTAGTCCGAGCGTATAATTTGTGCCCCATTGGGCCATTGGAACCTAGAACTAATAGGTGTAAAGCTGGAAAGTTTACTGTTGTAGTTGCTAATCTCCAAAATGCATGTATAAAAAAGTCCCCAGCGTTTCTCCTTGGTGAAAATTTTTTAAGACGACAGTGGCGTCATTTCACTAAATCCTTGGGGGGGTCCACTCTCCCCCTTCTTTTCCCCTCCCTTTCCTCCTTTCTTCCTCCTTCCTTTTTCCCTTCTTCCCTCCCCTTTACCCTCTCCTACTTTTTTCTTTCCTGCCCTCCCCTCCACTTAGAAGTAGCCCTCTTAAATCCAGCTAGGGGGTCTGACGTGCTACTTGGCTGACTGGTGGATCCGTGATACCGTGTCGTCAGTTGCTCGGCTGCCGTCGTCCCTGCAGCGGTACGACGACTGAGTCGTACCGTCGCAGCAACACGGTCTTAGCTGGTATCTGTGAGCAACATTGCTTGTACGTACTGGCTAAGGCTGTTCAAGACGGTGACCGGTCAGATATCCAGCCCTCACAGGGCCAGATATTTGACCAGTCATGGCTGGTCAATCGCTCATGACTGGGTGCCTTTTGTCCGGTGACAAAATTTTGACTTGTCATATAGCATGTAGGATATTTGATTGGCTGCCTGTCAAATACCCTGTGCTTTTGAAGAAATATATAATTTAAAAAAAATTAAAACATGTGTTATAATTTTTACTTAAATAAAATATAATAAATAAAAAATAAATAAAATTTAAAAAATTATACAAAACAGAATAAAATAAAAATGACAAAACTGAACATTGCCTAGTTGCTCATAGCAGTTTGTACACTGGACATCTGTCAGCTGAGTGGCAAATGCTGCTTCTGCATGGTATACTGTGGGGGTCATTTTTAGGCCCCATCATTCCAATAAGCATGGTGATACGTTCAGATTGCCAATCTTAGAATCATGGACAAAAAAATGATACCTTCAGATCAGCGATCTGAACACTCAAAGGCATGTTGCCATGACAGCATGTGTCTGCGGTGATACGATCACTTATCGGTCCTTGTACCGCCGCAAGACACATGCCATCATGGCAGCTGGCTTACTGATGACCTCAATCCCTACAGCATATCATGGCTTACTTGCAGTCAGCCAAATTTGCCGACTCGGACCAGTTGACTCCAATACATAACTAATATTACACCCAATATGGGTGCGCATCTATCATCACGTAACATCTGTCGAATACACTAACCATAACCCTAAACCTAAGCCCAACCCTAACCATAAACTCGAACACTAATCATAGCCCTAACCCTAATAGAATAATAATAATTAATCTTACTGCATTACATATAGCACTTGTGACCCCTTGCAAATCTGTTTGCACATACACGGTGACACATTCAGATCAGCGATCTGAAAGGTGTGTAAAAATTTATAGGTTCAGATTGCCGATCTGAACGTATAATTATCATTCCAATAATTGGGTTGGGCAGTCTATGTCACCCAAAAGATGTGGGCTCATTAACCATCTCAAGAAAGTTTCCTGCAAGTACTGAGTACCGGTACTGAAAGTCAAGGCAGGAATAGTAAGGAGCACGACGCCCATTCACATGGCTGCATTGCCAGTCAGGTCGTATAACCGCAACCAAGCAATTACTCATCGTTTAAAAAGAGTGTTACTAGGGTTGCTAAAGGATCCACAGACCCCTCAAGCCACTACTCAATTACTCAAGGTGGGCAATCTGGCTATTTGAGCACTGGTAGCCCCCATCTTGGCTGCAAACCAAAGCCAGTTGCAGCATGGCAGAGACCTCTTTGCAGCTTCTGAGTCAGAGCCACTCAGGCCAAAAGAATGGCAGCCAGAGTCCTGAACCACATACTCTTTGTTCAGCCTATTGGGAATCCCATGCCTTGAATACACAGTCATAGGAGCCCCCCCATCCCTAGCACACTGTCCAGCCCAGCAAGCCCTAGAAACCCAGTTTGTGTGGTTGTTCCTCTGAATTAAGTAACACAAACCGAAAACTGCTGAGCCATATATTGTTTTCCTTACAGTTGAGGGTCTATCAATTTGTGAATAATTACTCTTTTTGAATTATTACGGGTATCGCTGTGAGTTGTTTTTTGAATTCGTTATGAATTGACTACTATATTTGCTGTTCTGTTTATTTAATCATACAGCATTATTGTGTGTGACATGTTAGCTGATTTGTTTTTTTTGTTGGCTGTAGCATATTCCATGTCCATGGATTCAATAGTAGCAATAGAAGAAGATGTTACTTTAGAAGATCTTCAGGTACTGCTCATTACCTGATTATAATTTATTGTTTTGTTGAGTGTTATTGTTATCGTTTAATGTTGTTAGGTTGTGTTGCTTGTAGTTACAGTCTTGCAGCTAATGGAATCTGATTTATAATTAGTTTTTACTGACTGAAGCTGTTGATATAATTTCTAAGTTTGTTTACGTGTATAATGCTTTTGCAGTTTAGTCTGTGAGATACTGATGTGTTTGTGTAAATGCTGAGTGTCTTTTTAATAACAGGCACGCACAAAGAGAGCCGCACTTTGTTTGACTGACCTATTTTTCCATAATTGTTCTAGATTAGCATGGTTCTTAAAAGAATTATCGGCTACTTTGTACATTTTTATGTGTTTTATATGTTTATTTCTGTCACCCAACTGACAGCAGCAAAACACTGAAAGATAATAGCTATGGGGGCTACATAATTATTATTTGACATATACTATATGATGATGCATCAATTTTAGTGGATTGGTTTTTTCGAAATGCTATATATATGAAGCATACAGAATTGCAGCATTTGGACAAAAGTGTGTTTTTAATTTGTCAGGATTTTGAGCTTTCACATTGTTTTAATTACTGATTTAATGGCTGATAAACAATGTTTATTTCCATTCGTTCATACATTGTGTTATTGAAAAGTGAGTGCACAGCCTGGCCATCCCTCCATGGGTAGGCGAAATGAGTGCCAGCGAAAGCTGGACAAAGCTGGACATGAACAGGCACAGCACGCGATAGCCCCATATCCCTGGTCTCGCAGTGTAAAAACTGGTATCTGGCTGAGGGCTAAGGAAATGGAGATCAGCGCCACCCAATGGGCCTCAAGGCTCGGGAAGGATTTTACGTTTATGTTACGCACAGAAGTTGCTATTTGTAGCATAATAATGCTCTGTGATGCATGTTGTGTGCAGAAATTTCGGCAACTGTATGATAAAGAGAAAGAAGGTCAGGGTGAACCGAGTGCTGAGATTCAGTTTGCTTATGCTTGGTGTCTCGTTCGGAGCAAACAAACGGCTGATCTTCGACTCGGTACACAGTTGCTCGAGGGTACTGCTTTCATAGCATTTTTTCTAACATATCATAATATAAAACTTCTTTACACTTGACAGCCATTAGACTAATTCTGAGTAATTACTTCAGATAGCAGTTAGCAATATTTACGAATGTTTTTTAGATGTAGCTTATCTTTTATTCATTTTTTGATGATATCTAGAAGTTATATTATTATGCCAGATTTGAGTTGCAGCATTTAGTTACCAAATTTGTCACTGTTTGATGCAGTGTTTTTCAACTTTTTTGCTGCAGTGGAACCCTACGTAAGTGTCAAAATCACTCACAGAACCCCATGCAGTGATTCGTGAGTTTAGCAGCGTAAGTGAAGTGAAGGTTTTAGTGTATCTGGGGACCGATGTTTCCAGCAAAGTCGAGAGACAGAAAATTTTTGTAGATCTGGGGGCAAAACTACCAAAAGCTGACGATAAAACAGTGGGCAAAAGAATATTAAATTTGTTTGTAATTGATAATATTATTTAGCAATTTTATTTCACCAGTTGACTGCAGTATGTTATTGTATTAAGCCAAAAACACTCTGCGAGGCGGTCACCAACAGCAGTTTAGTCTCCTTCCACCAACTCAAAAAATTATCATCGGATCTTTTACATTTTACATGGGTGCCCTCGGGCAGCTAGCTACGCTGCAGCGTGAGGCTTTTTATAGCCTATCTTTCAAGCAGAACGTTTCAGGTATTAAAATTCTTTCAATACATAAACAAACGATTTGGTAACACTAACACTAATGTGTTAATGTTCATTGTGCGCCGCAAATAGTCTACGTTAAGGCTGTTAGTTAAACAACAAGAAAAATATTCAACACTGTATGCAAAAGTAGACAAATAAAAGCGCTAATTTCAAATTAAGCATTTTACTGACCAGCCGTGGAACCATTGGCAGATGCTCATGTAAACCTTGGGTTTCGCGGAACCCCAGTTGAAAATCACTGGTGTGATGTTTTGTGAGTTTTTGACATAACATGAACAGGAAGATGTCCAGTGCCAGTGACCATATAATATGTTGCTCTCCATGCATGTGCAATTTTAAGATAGTATTTGTTCACACAGTGAGCCTATGAGACATTCGTTAATGTTTTAATCTGGTCATGTTTCGATTATTTGGCATGAAAAATCTGCGAAGCTTCCTTTTGGGGACTGGCCGAACGTGGAGTGACTGGTGCGTAACAGCCACATTAAAATGGAAGCCGAGTGTATGTGCATGGTAAGTTGCAGTGCATTTTTTTCTGACAAAAAAAAATCTGTAACAAAAGTATTTGTTATGAAGCAAAAATAGCGATGTTAATGATAAAAAGACTGATGTAGATTGTAAGATGAGCACAAAATGAAAAAGATAGCACCAGAATGAAGTTGTATTAGCTGTAAATGCTAATGTATGCAGGTTTGGCACATATTTTTATTAAGCATAGTGCTTTTCTACATGCTTTGTGCTGGCATGTGGTCTATGCCGTCACTGGGAATGTAAATTGTGGTTACCATTGCTATGTCACCGGAATACTAGTGCTGCAGTCCGCAAGTTGCAATTAAGACTGATATATTGTCAGACTTGGGCTGAAAACTTCAGTTGAACTGTGGCTGAGATTATTTTGGAAAACAACAGTCAAAAAGTTAAAATAAAAACTCAGACTTAAACTAAAATAACCATGCATTGTGTGTGATTTGACAGATTTGTACCACAAGACAAAAGACGAAACTGCCAAACGAGACTACTTGTATTACTTGTCTGTCGGTCATTGTCGGTTAAAGGTAGGCACACTGAAATTATCGTAACCAGAGGAGTTTGTGTATTGTGTTTAAAATTTTTGTAATAATTATTCAGAAATTGACAATTAATCAGCTTCAAGATGGTTTTTTCAGTGAATAGCTATAGCTTCAACTTTTTCTAAAACTGGCAGTGATCTAAATCACGCATTTTTTGTTTGTCAGTTTACGTACTGGTAGTTATTTACGTGACCACTGCTTGTTATTGTTTGGTTAAAATGTAAAGGCATTTATGTGGTTTCTGGTGATCTGTTTCAATCTGAAATGCACCAATTGAGTGTGTATTTAAATGTGTGTTTAAACCACGTAGTAATAATAATTATAATAATGGACAAGTCTTACTAGTGCATTCACACCGGGGATGGGGGTACCCCTTACAATTTTTTTCAAAGGGGGTCAAAAATTGACTTAAAATTTGACATATTCGTGTCTGTAGCTTTTGGGGTAAAGGGTGTACTCCCATGAAACTTTGCCACATGACGGGCCATAAGGTGGGCATGATCACTTATACAGGGTGGTCCAAAAAAAACTGCACAAAGTTAATGATACCATAATTTTGCAACCGTACGTCATAGAGTCATGTGGTTTTCAGCAAAATGTTCCGAAAGAAATTTCTTACGTGACTAAAGTCAATATTTGAATACATCAGTTAAATATTCTTTGTTATTGCCACTGGAAATTTAACTGTGCAAAAAAGTATTACCCTCGACACTGCGGTCCATAAAAAACATGCCAGTTTTATTTTTTGAATAGCTCCGTGAAACATTGGCCGATTTTAATAAATTTTGGCAGGCAATTTTAGAAAGAAACTTGATGCATGTGTCTTTAGTTTTGGTCACCTCAGTCTAAGGTTGTCGCTACACTACCGTGTGAAATGCAGTGGTCACAGTTTGGCCATTGACATCAATGAATTCCTACTGGGTAGCGTATGCATCGCCTCAGAAATTATTAACTGAATAGCGACAAACGCAATTGTCAATAATTATTATCACTCAAAAAGTCACACATGTCACATCACATCATTTTCATTTTAGCATGTGCTCAAAATGTCCTCCTGCAGCACAAACGCAAGCGGTAGACATTGACACCATTTGCCAACAGCACGTTCAGTAACTGCATGACTCAAGCGGCCCACTCGCTGTTGGTGTATCATTTCAGTTTGTCGACTTACCAGTACAGTTTTAAAATAAAGACGAAGCAACAGATTTTCAGTGATTTTGTGGTTTCAGTAATCTTCTGAGCTGACGCATGCACTACCCAGTATGAATTCATTGTTGTCAATGGTCAAACTACGACTTCTGCATTTCACAAGGTAGTGTAGCGACAACCTTAGACCGAAGTTGCAAAATTATGGTGTCATTAACTTTGTGCAGTTTTTTTTGTACCACCCTGTATACAAATTTTTGGGGGCCCACACCCCAGGAATTTTGGAGGGACAAAAAGTTGAAAATTCGGCCCGATATCGGAGAACTTTCGACTTTGACTGCGAATATCTTAGGAACCAATCGAGATATCAAAAATCTGGAACAAACCTGATCGACATCGATTCCTGCTGGGTTCAGCAAAAAATTGGCGAACTTTGGTCCACTAACAAAAAAGTTCCAGGTACGGATGTTGACCTACTCTAAGTCGACCGTGTGCGTTCTGCGTATGCTAATGCACTGAAGTTCGGGTCACGTGACTTTGCTACAGGGAGATTTTCAACCACCTAAATTCCCCCTCTCCCCCCCGAATTGGACTTACGGCACCGGGTGGACGCTATAATGTTGGAGCTGGGATGGTTGGAATCTTGCCTCTCCCGTAATTCTATTGACAAGGTACATTGCTCGTGCAACAGCTCGTTGATAATGTGAAATCATCGTGAACTGTGGTGAATGCAGGAGTATGAGAAAGCACTGAAGTTCACCAGTGCCATATTGAAGGCTGAGCCAAACAACCATCAAGCCCAGCAGCTAGAAACCTATATTCAGAAGAAGCTGAGAAATGGTATGCAACAGCTGTTTTAGCATCCACTGGTTTCTTTGTTTCTTAATAGCTTCACAGTATGGTTTTACATCGAATGCTTTTATAAAGTTTATTGTCATAAGCAGGACTCTTGCAGGTCCTTGAAAGTCCTTGAATTGTTTTTAGATTTTCAAGCCCTGGAAAGTCCTTGAAAACAGACATGGTCCTTGAAGGTCCTTAGGTCTGTGTCTGAAGGTCCTTGAAAGTGCTTGAATTTGATTTTCTAAAACACTGACTAAACAAGTGATTTTCAGAATCAGTGTTACCTGAGTCTGAGTGGTGGATTTTTCTGATAATTCTAGTTTTTGATTAATGCTTTAAGGTGTTAAATTGTTGAATGTAAACTGAACCTGCTTGTATATGCTTATAAAAGAGCCAGTTTGATTTAATTCAGTTCTTATATATCCTTTGTATGATCCTTGAAAGTTCTTGAAAAGTTCTTGAATTTGATTTTGATAGATGGGCAAGGACCATGCATAAGGGCCAAGAGTGACATGAGGTCCCTGGTTTGACTCACACCCAGTGCACTGCCAGATAACGACTCTGGGCAAGTTGTGAACACACATGTGCCTCTGTCACCAAGAAGCATACTTTGGAACTAGGGTTTGTAAGGTAACTGCGGATCTGGTGGAAAGTAATGGCAGCCTACTACCGCCACTTTACCGGTTTATGACTGTCACCTGCGGGCTGACTGCCTAGAGACCAGGATCAGCTTCAGCCCCTAATCTCATATCGAGAATGGGATACGTTTACTTTTTGCCTTAAAGACCAAGGCTGGGTCTAGTAACATTTTTTAACCAAAATGTTATGACTACAGTCTTCCCATTGCCGGATTTTGTATGTAGTGCCTCTTCGTCTTCTTCAGAAGATTCATAGATTTATAATGGTGGAAGAAAATAGTGCAACAAGCTCAAGACCATGGATCCCAGGATCTTGAATTGCAAAGCCAAGTCTTGACGCCAAAGACTAAAACTTTAATCATTTTGATTAAATATTAAGTAAAGTTCGCTATGCTGACTTGATTTTTTTGCAACATTTAACTCTAAGTCAGACATTATCTTGACAAAAAAATTAATTATGACAGCGAAGAGAAAAAAGTTTACGTGCACGAGGATTCAAACCCGCGATATTTTTATGATAAGGCTGAGGCCAATGCCTACCAACATCCCCGGGCTTCTTACACCTAGAGATGCTGTGACAGTGGCATGCTTTTTGTCATCAAGATACTGTGGCATTGGCATGCTGTTTGTGTTCAGATGGACTGGTTGGCATGGCCGTTGTCGGGGGTGCTGCTGCCGTAGCTATCGGCAGTATCGTTGGTCTAGGAATAGCACTCAGCAGGAAATGATCACACAGTGTCTGTGTCTGTGTGCGTGTGCGCTCAGACGGACTTATCGGCATGGCAATCGTGGGCGGGGCTGCCGTCGTGGGAGGTGCTGCTGCTGTTGCTCTCGTCGGACTCGGACTTGTGCTTAGCAGGAAATCCAAGAAATAAACAAACGGTCTTCCTCAGCTGCCCATCGTCGTTGTAATAAACATTGACAGACGTTTTTTTTTATTTTGTACCTAGAAATGTGATTTGTGCCATTTTTTGCTTTGGAAACATGTTCAGTTATTAATAAATGTTGAATGATCAGTGTGAAAATTACAGTGATTCAAATCAAAACATTGATGTATAAAATCAAAGCTTACTGATAAAATTGTGATGGATTTTGTATTTACTGGCATATGATAACATAAAATGAAAAATGCAAAAGGCTGTATTCTGAAGGGGAACAGATCTATTCAGTATGACAGAAAAGTGCTTGGGCTTATCTTTAATGTTTTAAGTTTTATTTTTTTTACATCACAACATGTTTTTCCCGTTTTTAAAAAATTCTGTTTTGATGTTTATTGCATGTATTATGTACAGAGACTGTTTAGCAGGTACCTGGTAGTCACCGATCTCTCCAACGGATAGGCCTATTTGTAGTGGGTGGGCAGCTAAATACACTTACTTGATTTACTGATACTTCATTGTGTTTTTTGTATGCCTGGTGATGAATGGTTGTTTATGTGTAATCTGTGTGGTCTGTAAAGTTATCTTCTGCGAAGAAGAAGGCAATGTTTGCACTTGAATTTCTCTGTTTGTATGTTCACAAAATTACGGAAGAAAGTTTACGTGCACGTTTACTCAAACCCGGGATATTTTTATAAGATTTTGACCTTTTCAGGCTGAGGCCAAGGCCTACCTACCTGGGCTTTTTACACCTAGAGATGCTGTGACAGTGGCATGCTTTTTGTCTTCAAGATACTGGCGATTTTGGGCTGCGACACAAGTCTATATCATTCACAAGGTGGCACCACGGAACTATCGTTATGCGTTGGTTGGTTTACATGTATTCTAGTTGAACAGAAACACAGCCCATTTCCTTTTTGGTACAGGTGTGGCATCTAATTAATCCATTTTCGGTGGTCCATGCGTTTGAGTCTGGTGAACAATGGTTGTGTGTTGCTGGAACACCACTGTGATGCCTGCAGACTTGAGTGGCAGCAGCATTCTGTACACTTGTTCATCACTGTCACATGTTGTATTCAACACATGGCATTTTTCTCTGTGGAAATGTGAGAAAGTGATGCAAGAAGTTGTAAATACAGGAAGCTTTAGTGATGCATCTGGTAGTGGCTTTCGCTTCAGTGATAGCACTGTGAAATGTAAATTCTGATGCTATTGTAGACAGTAGAAATAGTTTTTGCCCCTAAGAATTTGGTTTATTAGGTTTATCAGTGTATGCAGCACCTTTTACAAGCATTGATCTTTTCAACATCAATATTACTTGATGTGGTTTGTGCAGTTGATAAATCATGGTGGCCACAAACAAACATGGAATACTCGGGGATTTTTCTGAACATGGAAAACACAGGGAGTCATCGGAAAATTCTGTTCAACCTCAGGGAAAATTTGTAACAAACAAAATAGATTTTGTCCATCATTTAAGTGTTTGTGTAAAACAGCTGTTGACTGGATAAACAGGATCATTATGATTTCTTGTGCATTTCTGACATAGTCAGAGTGATGGGGTCACCTATTATGTTGCTGGCATGCATGTGGAATGACCCATGATGAAGGTCATTATTACAATTACTTTTAGTTGCGATAACGTTCAGAAAAGTAAGTTTATGGCTCTGGAAAAGCCAAGATAACTCGGGGAATTTTTTTGTATTTTGTGGCCACCCTGTAAATGTATACAGTATTATGCAGAATTTTGTATCATGCTGTTAGAGAACACTAACACTGAGTTTACTAAACACACTTGCAGCTGATACATGTCAGAATGTCAGAACAAAGTTGTTCAATTTTGTTAGGCAAGTTCTATGTCTATTTGCTATTCAGTGATAAAAATGTGTGTATATTTAGTTCCTTTTTGTATGCAGTTTCACAAGAGCTTACTTATGGAAAAAAGTTGAATCATAAAGTGATGCTTTGGTGTACCTGATAGCATTGATATGCTCAAAGTATAGGTAATAATGATACAGTATTTGACTAATAAATATGACAAACAGATGCATTGGTCATCATATATTCGTTTAATAAAGTTGACAAGTGCAACCTCTAACAACATAGGCATGAAGATGCAAACATTCATAAAAACATCTCGTGGTGTCCATAAGCTAGAACTCAGAATTTCTGATTACAAATGAGTGATTAAAAAACTTTTTGACACAAGTTTTGTTGAACTTATCTATTGTTCATGCACATTTTAGGCTGTGTGCACAAAAATGTCATTTTGTAAATTGTACTGTGTCTATCACAAAGTTGCAGTCAAATGATTGGGACTGGGACCTGCCACTCAGAGGCAATTGGAAATCTGCTGAGCTTTTTAGTTTACATCCAGAGAGTAAACGGACAGAATGCATTTTGCGGCCTTTACTGATTAACTTGACATTATTATTAATTATTATTAATTATTGGAATATAACAGTAAATACTGTGTAGTAAGCACTGCAATTTGCTGCAAAGAAGTTCCATTAAAAATATGATACTACAGGGTGGGCCAAAAAAACCTGGACCTGTTTGAGCGTTGATAACTCAGCGATGGTTACCCGTAGAAACTCGTGTGATATGTCAAAAGTTTTAGTATGTTGTAGAAAAAAGGGTTGAACTTACACAGCAAATCATTTAAATATTCTTTGCCTAATTTACATAAATCTTTATTACCCCTGAAAATAGGCATTTGCCTGCACTCCCATGTGCCTGAGTTAACTGAACTCAAAAACTCACTGCCAAAAAGTCCAGATTTAAATTCTGTGAATTCTTCAGTGTGTGGGCATTGCAACAGATAGCATGGTCACAAAATTTCAGTAACTGACCAGCTAAAACGTGTGCTAATCGAATGCTGGGCTCAGCTGATCCTGAACACATTGACTCCAGCGATCGATCAGCTGCCTAAAA
>Ga0209367_1000971_pt1 | contig 33002 bp, 8 predicted proteins | sample WorMetLIZISLAND2_FD_187412 | JGI IMG/M metagenome (GOLD analysis project Ga0209367, IMG submission 187412) | Marine gutless worms symbiont microbial communities from Max Planck institute for Marine Microbiology, Germany - Olavius geniculatus... ... | reverse complement strand
GAATATTAGCATGTGTAAACATAGCCTTCACTTCTCGCAATATGTCATCATCATCACGCTCCTCATTGCTAATTACATGACCAAGATACTTGAATTGTTGAACATATTTCAAGCTCATATTATTCATCTTAAAGCAAGGAAATACATGATTCGATTTAGAAAATGATCGAACGACTGATAGAAACTGTGTCATTGCAGCGTTGAAAATACATTGTTGTAGCAACATATAAATAGTTAGTCGACTAAATTTATTTCATTTTAAGTAGCAAGCGAATACTGGGTGCATTAGCAATGCAAAGCTTAATTGCTAATTGCTACTTAAGCTCAGTGGATCTGGTTCTAGCTTCCTCTGATACAAAGTGTCATTAAGCATAGGCCTACAGTGTAGATTTAAGAAATAATAGAGTTTACACCAACGCGCCCAGAATTAACTCTCCGTATTTGAGACAATCAACCGTTAGCCTATAGCCAATTTACATCTCTTCGCCGACGCGACTGCGAGCAGAACACCATGATAGTGACGCTTGATTGGTATGTAATCATCAATCAATCAATACGTGAATTTACGGGGTGCCTCTTATAGTTCTCATAGGCGCTACAAGTAGCCTAAGCACAATCATAAAGCCATGTCTTGAGCTTTTGTTTGAAACACTGTCTGCCAATGTTTCTGCTTTTCAGCTCCGACGGCAAATCGTTCCACACGGTTGGTGCCGCTGAGGAGAAGCTGCGCTGTCCGAACAGAGTTGTACGTGAGCCCGGAACGACCACGTCGCCTTAATCGGCAGATCGCAGTCTGGCCCGAGCCGTATATAACGGTGTGGACTGGTGTCATAACGCCGTCAAAGTAGCCAGGACCCTGACCGTGAACGCAGTCAAACGCCATCAGCGCAATTTTGAACACTATGCGCTGAGACGCCGGCAGCCAATGTAGCGTGTCACGCAGTGTAGCAGTGATGTGCTGATTTCGGCGAACACCAGTGATCAGTCGAGTGGCAGCGTGTAGTACTGTCTTGCAGCCGACGAGCGAATTTTGCTGAGACGCCGTACAGCACAGCGTTACAGTAGTCAACGCGACTTGTGACGAACTCTGGTTGCACAGCGTCATCTGGAACGGATCGTCGGAATGACCGTAGCTGTCGCAGTTGATAGAAGCAGCTACGTACATCGCTGTCGATGTGCTGCTTGAACGACAGCTGAGCGTCAAGCTGATGCTGTGAGGTCTCTGACACTGTCCGAAGGCAACACGTAATGCCGTCAACGATCAGCTAAACAGAGCTGTGCGCCGTCCATACGCGACTTGCAGTCACCGCATTTGGACGACTTGATGTCAAAATTGTCAACAACAGTGAACTCGACTGAACGTCATTTCTGAGTAGCCTTATTCGTTGCTTTCGTTCAAATAGTATAATTATTTGCATTATTTTGTGTGCTCAGGTTCGTATTTTTCGGTTTTGTATTTTAGACCCTGCTGCTATTTGGTCCGTCATTTCTTAAGTCGTGCAATTCTCAACCGTGCGATTTGGTCAGTCGTTTACGTGATCCGGCGTTTTCCAGACGTTAATAGATTTGTGGTCCGACATTTACAGGTTTTGCAATTTTAGCGATTTCGACTTAAGCACTTCTAATATAATGCTGAAGCATGCTTATTTATTAAGCAACTTTTCTACTGAACTGCATCTTGAAAGTGTTTTAATTTAAGTAAGTCATACAACCTATACTCCTATAGACCTAATCACACTCTAGTTCCAGCTTGATATCAGTCAATACTAGCATTAAACCATGCGTTCAAACACGCGACAAGCACATTAAGAATTCGGCTTACTTGTATAAATGTGGAACTACAACGATACATAATGACGGGGTCAACTAGATGGCATGTTGTTCTTTGAGGCCCAGTGTGTGAAACTACTGTTAGTAGGCCTATAGCGGTCGTCGCGGTGCCTATGATGTGCGTGGGAAAGCTGTGCTCTCGCAGCGTACGCGTTGTCTATATGCAGCGCTCGCGTTTCTTTTGTAATGTCACGGATGACTGCTAGGACTCTATACGCTGCCGCTATATAGGCCTGAGCTGAGCTTTAGTTACGTGTGTGTCGCCAGCTTTAGGTGACACATAACGCGCTATATAAGAGTATGAGGCAACGAAACAGGTAACTTAGAAATTTATGGTAAACTTATTAAAATCCCAACCGAGCATCGTAAGCTCCTCCAACGGGGTCCGAGACGCAGCCCCTACCGGTAGCAAATTTGGCACATTTTATCCTTACAGAACAGCTATGTTAAAAAATAGGCCTAGCGTAGGGAACAAGCGACATTTTTGGCTTTTTAGTGCTTCCCTAACACCGGTATTGTTTTTAATATCGGAACATTCATTCTGGCCATTTTGGCTACATGTTCGAATATTGGAGGAGGCCCGCGACTTCAGAAATGACGTCCTTACTCGCGTTGTTTTGACAAGGCAGCAACAAAGGTGTGACAGGCGGGCAGACAGAAGTACATTTTGGCCACAGAACAAGGCTTGCATAAAAAGTTATGCTGAGACTTTCCTAAGTGCACTTATCAGCGAATTGTTCTTATTTTTTTTAAATTTAAAGCTACTTTGGTTGCGGCTGATATGCAGTTTGTTCCGTAATTTTTTCCTTTTTTCCGATACTGTACCCATTAACGCCGTAAGTTTTGATCACTCCCCATTTTTGTACGTCATTGATTAATAATGCCTACGCGGCAGTGGTACTAACTTATTGCATTATGTTTGCAGTGTGTTGTTTCGCGGTAGTGTGTTGTTTCGCGGTAGCTGCAGAACAAGAATGGCGAAGTTGTTTGCATTCAACGTTCTGTTGTGCATTACGCTGACGTTCACTACTGCCTACGGTAGCACATCGGCCGGTACATGCTTTCGATGTCTGCAACATAAGTCTATATGTCATCAGCAAATAACTTTATGTCAGTGTTACCGAAAAAGAAATCAACAATACAGTTTTATGTACAACAGAAACATTGACAAAAAGCCCCCACAACACTGCCTTGTGGCACAGTGGCAAATCCAAAATTTTGGAATAAAAAAGGCGAGAGGGTAAGAAATAAGGTCCATGGAAAAGCCTGAAAGGCTTGCGCCTTCTCCCCCAGAATTTTTACATTTTTGGGGGCAGAAATAATGCATGTTTGTGCGAATTTTTACTTGGTTATAAAATGCATCCAATCAGTAGGCCCTCTAAGGGGGAAGGGGGCGCCGCCTTCTTACTAAATCCGCCACTGCTGTGGCATACCACAAACGCTGTAGGGCTTCCATAGCTAGCCTAGATATTAGTTACGAATCAATGAATACTAAGACTTTGTTTAAAATTTCTCCACGGAGTGCGACCGTGCATGCCGCAATAAAACAAGCATGGTTTTAGCCATGTAGCGTATAGACCTACGACAAATTCTGCAGAGGGCAGTCATTGTTTTTGACAGTCAATGAGTGTCGCTGCTCGCTGACGAGACCTGTAGCGCGGCGACATATTCAGAAATGTGAAAAGACAGAGTCGGGTGTACATTGTACACCGTATGTACACCGTAACAGAAAAAGTACGTCAAGCGTGGCAGACGTCATTTTTATGGCCAGTTTTGGCTCTTTTGATTAAAAGTGTTCATCATTCAAATGGGGCCATCGACTGACGTAAGAGTTGCGGTCTAGGCTAGTTTTCTTTTGTATAGATACGACGTCAATTTACTGCTATATGGTATTGTATTACCGTACTGATTAACACTGTGTAGACGGTTTGTGCGAAAGTCAACAGAAAGGACCGTTTACAGCTAGCATCGCCGAAGATATAACGAATGGTATGTTTGTTGCAAGGTTTCGGCCCTACTATATGGCCCAGCTATAAAAATTAACGATTACTCGCGTGATTAGTCGTTAGAAATTTTTGTTAACAATTAATAAATCGTTAATTTTTAAAAGTTAATTATTAATTTTGTTAGTCGTTACCAGCTTTTAAATAACTATGACGTTTCTGCGTTAATCTGACCCGTGCGTGGGGCAAGGCGTCGTCACGTATTTTGTTCGTTTTTTCTTAGCCACCGCAATTCTTTCTGTCCGTCCGTCTGTCCGTCTGTCTGTCTGCCACACGGGTGGATCAGTCAAAAACGGTGCAAGCTAGGATCACCAAATCTTTACCGTCGGCTGCCTGGAAGACTCTAGTTTCAGGAACCGTAAAGCTTTTCAATAAATTCAAAGGGAGTCATTCCAAACGAAAGCGCTGAATGAGAGGGGATAAGAAAAATTTGCGATTTTTGGCCAATAAGTCGCTGTATCTCAAAAACGGTGCACGATAAGGCCTAGATTACTATTAATCATTAATAAAAAGTCGTACAATGGCTCTGGATTGCCACCGAATTCAAAGACCTTGAATGACTTTAACGCCAAAATAAAGAGGTTTATGGATTTTTTGGCTAACTAGGGCTGCGAGACACATTTCAAGAGCGAATTGCGCCGAAACCAATTAAGATAGACATGGACAAGCTGCATATCAAATTTTTAGCATTAAACGTAGATTTTGACGGTCCAAGTCTCGATTTTCTAAGGATACCTGCGCATGGGGGCATCAAAGAGCGGTACTCCCCTTAAAGTCGTTATTTAACCGTTGTCAGCCAGTCTTTTGTGAAAACAGTTGCAGATCATCATGGGGGTGCTGTCTATCACAGCAAGCACTAGTGACGAGTTTTTTAGTGGTATCAACATCGATGACTTTGAAAGACCCCGAACTTCTAAAATAAGGAGTTTTTATTGATTTTTGTGATATTCAGCTGCAGCGCACACTCCAAGAATGAACTGCGACGAAATGGCTGGTGATAGACTGACACTTTGCGAACAGAAACTGCTATAGGCTTTCGCGCGTCTCGTGAGCATTAGGTCAAATTTCTTGTTGTACGTAGTCATACATGTATTTAAACATTTACATGTATACTACCAACTGTTTGTAAATGTTGTTACTTGTGGTTTAAAGGAGCTGCAGTTGGGCACGTGCTTATCAGTGGTAACAACAATCAGATTCGACTTACGCTTGATGCGAACGTCCACGGCTTCTTGTTGAACGCGACCAGTCGTGACGTCACAGTCGGCCAGCGACTGCAGATAGCGTGGCCAGCATCCGTGAATCAGATAACCGTTACTCTCACGCTTCGTTGCTCGCCCATTGCGCCAACTTCGACGAAAGAAGTAAGCGTTTATTTTTGCAGAGTTTTGTCAGCTGATTGACGTGCATCACTGTATGGGTGGCGACTATAATAAGTTTAGCCTAGAATCGACGACAGAATGAGCTACCTCATAGCTTCTTAAGGCTGTAAAGTAAAACCACTGAAACTACTCGGATTTTAAAATATTTCTTTTGCTCTCGTGTTGGTAATTTTTTTATATATTCATTTCGCTAATAAACAAGCTCATGCAAATGCTAAAACAGCTATAGAGTGACCGTTGACTGTCAACGACGTTTAACGCTGCAGTCAGCGAGACAACGAATGGATTCGGAGAATAATAACAGAAATGCAGCGTTGTACATTACTCTAATACGACATCGTATGATGCGATGTACACTGTGTCTCAAAAAACATCCCCGACATTTTTGACTGTAACTTGAAAACAAATTATCATATTTTAATAATTTTTGGCACGCATATTTCTAATACAACTTGCCATCAACTGATTGTTCGGTTTTCCACCTCACCCAATGTATGCTTCTGCACTACCTAGGGAAAGCAGATCAAGCGAAATATGTGTTGAAATAAACAGAAAACCTGAAACAACATCTCCAACATTATCGATCATAACTTGAAGAAAGATTAGCAGATTTTATTAATTTTTGGCAGAAATATTTTTGACACAACTGGCTATTAAATAAATGTTTTAGTTTCCACCTCACCCAACGTCTGTTTTTGCATTACCTGGGGAAATCAGACCAAGCATAATACGTGTTAAAATGAATGAAAAAACGTCGATAAATTTCATCTATTCTAATCTGTGGGCCCCAACAGCTGGTTTATTACAAGGTTTGACTGTCATGCAGCAGTGTGTCTACCAGATAAAATTTTTGTAAAGTCAAGAAGTAACTGGTACAGCCTGGATTGGTCTGGAGCAGAACTTTATCATACTGCTGTCAATGAATGGAGAAAACGTCTCCTTGCCTGTGTTCGCATAGTGGGTAAACGCTTCAAGCAATTTTACTACAGGCAGTTGGAAAATGGACAGCTGGATGAAATGTCAACTATAGTGTCAAAAATGTAAACAAAATGTGTTTTTATGCGTTATGTTAATTAAGCAATCATATCGGATTGGATAAAAAAAGTTTTATTTCGTTGGTTGTGCTTTCCCCAGATAGTGCAGAAACATACACTGGGTGAGGTAGGAAACTGAATGGTCACTTGATGGCAAATTGTGTCAGAAATATTTGTACCAAAACTTATCAAAATGTGATAATTGGTTTTTAAGTTACAGTTGGAAATGTCGGGGATGTTTTTTTTGAGACACAGTGTGCATGACTACAGAATGTTGTGCGCAGACGAGGTTGTTCTTTTACGTTACAATATGGGACGTTAATAATCATGCACCCGTATTTGTCAATGCACCGTACGTCGTCAACATCAGCGAAGTACAGTTTTTTGATCACATTACTGCATTATGTCTCAAAAAGGGACAGTAATTTATGTTTTCATTTGTAACATATTACATTATTATGTCAGCCCATGTTTATTTCTGGCAGACGTGTACTACACATATTGCAACAGATAGGCCTACATTAGCCCACCATACACGGTTTATGTAACTGCACTACCTTGTAAAACGTAATCACAACTTTGGTCATGTTTATTGCTATGATGCTTTATATAAGAAAGATAAACATCTTAATTTTAGACATGGTCTATGCCATTAAGTGACATACGGCTCGATTACAATAGTCGCTCAAATGTTTAGGTCTATTGCATTAATTAAACGCGCTAAGGATTTCATCAAGAGTTTAAGTAAACCGCCCTGTATGTTTTCCTTTATTGCGGCTAACTCAGTGTCCTGTTGGTACGTGTACTCTATCTAATTAGGCTACATGATTTAATTATGTTGGGGCAGTTTACTTGCTATTATTTGTGGTATATCACTGTAATAAACTGCTTGGATTGTATTTGATTTGCAATTCTAGTGGACTCCAGTCGGCACTGCAGTTATATCGTCAATTACTGCCACAGATCCTGACCCGTCAGATCTCGGATACTTGACTTTTGCCATTAGTCAGGAAAGTCGCTTTGCTGTAAGTCTAGCTGCGCCTTTATGTGACACAATGCACGCACCACACTAATTAATATTAATTAGCACCGATAATATTTGTTTTTAAAACATTGGCAGTTATACTGGTCAGTGTTTGTTAACTAGTGAAACCTGGTTAAGTCTGCAACTTGTGTAGCTTTCGTGGTATCATCATCATTTTATCATGTCATCACAAATCAGATAATTCGTTTAAAAGCACGTTATCAAATCAAAGTGCAAAACACTCAAATGGTTCAAATACAGTTAACTGCAGCGACGGAATAAATACCGGGCGACATTTTATTGTGCGGCGTTTAATTTATTACATAAGAAATCAAAGTGTAAATTTATATTGCGCATATATAGGCCTTCACTGAAAAAAACGCCAATGAGCTTAGTACATTTTGTAGTCAGCAACATAAAATTTATGCCGCATGCCTAATTTAACGACATTGCACAAACCCAGAATGCCTCTAATAGAAAATTATACACCTGTCTAGGACTTCTTGGCAGAAACGCAGTGGCGGTTCGCAAATGCTGTCGCTGTAGCCTAAGTTGGGGTAGAAATTTTGGTCTTTTGCAGAAATTTCAGTTGCATTTAAGTCAATCGAAGTTCGTGTGAATTCGACTTTTTTCTGTGAGCAAATTTACGCTTTGTATGTTTAGTCGAGCTTTCGGTTTCCAGTGTCAAGTGTTGGAGAGATTGTTCTGCAACAGCTTCTAAACTACGACCAGGAGGATACTATAAAACTTACGATATACGTCAAGGTATGTACGCAACTAGCGTAAAAACAGTCACTCTTAACAGCTGTTTTGTAGTTTTAAATTAATTTATTACGGATCAGGTACAACAGAGTGACCTTTTGCAAGTCGTAACTGCCGTAAGTGCAACAGTTGATAGATTTGTGCAAACAGCTTGACTTAGTCCTAGTGCAGGGTAAAGTTTTTTTACAGGACTTGCAAAAGGTCAAGTCCCATAAAAAACTTTACCATTAAGACTAAGTCAAACTGTTTGCACAAACCTATCAACTGTTGCACTTACGCCAGTTATGACTTTGTCAAATGTTAGTCTAAGGCGAATACAAATCGACAGCAGTGAACTAAACTGATCCGCAATGACGTTTCAAATCGGTTCAGTTTTTTGTCACTTGAGCAGTAGGCCTACACTAAACCAAGTATACTTTTGCTTTTATATCTATGGAAGGGCCGCTCCGTGCTTTTGCAATAGCATTAAATATCACGTCGTATTTCCAGGACAACAGCAACAACCGTACGGTGCTCGGTCGCGTACAGAGACAATTTACATCAGCCACTACGCTCACTGTCAACATTTTACGTGCTCGCTGCTACCCGACATTCAGTGCGGCTACGTTCAACGCTCTTTTGCCCACCAACACGCTGCCTGTAAGCAATGTTCTCCCGGCAGTTCTTCTAGCGTATTTATTGCATTGAAACAACTTCAAATTTCATTGCAGCATGTATAGAAGCATTTGATGCATTATTGAATACTGCATTATACTGCATAAAAGATTGTTGTGGTAAGTTATTTTAATTTATTCAACTCTTAAACGAATGCGAACGTAGCCCATCAAAAATTTATTCAGAACGTTAAATATATTATTAGACACCGTTTACCAGCTCAGCTCATGTCAACAGAGTCAAAGTATGATAAGTGGATAAACGTCGTGTTGTCAGAAATAGCAAAACTTACGAGTCCGTAGAATAGGCAAGTCGTATACAGTATACATTCCCCGTTTCTAACGCACCACATGCAAATGTGCCTTAAGTTTGGTATTTACTGGAATTAATGCTACTGCTGTTGTCATGTTTAGGCATCGACTGTAAACGTTACTCCGTTGGTCGCTGCAAACACTAGAGTGCCAAATGTCGGCTGTGTCGTGAATTACAGTATAGTGCGTGATCAACAGAACGGTATCGTTTTCACTCGTAATCAAGTTCATGTTTCTGAAATGTTTTTGCTTCACTAATAGACCTACAATTTTCCATCACACTAGCAAACTTTCTTTACTTTCCACATTCGTATGCCATGGTAAAAACGATAGTTACGAGGTGCAGACTGTTTCACACAACTGCATGACATGCATGTTTCAGCGAGCGTTTTAATATCTAATTTAAATTTTTTTAACATTCGGACACATTGGCTAGTGACAACAGAGTAAATTAAACGTTATAAAAAGTTTGTACAATTTTTGTCTGTAAATTTTCTATCGTATTTATTAATAATTTACCAAAGCTGAAAGCCGTTGGTGAACTCAAACAGGCACTGCAGATAATCTGGGCAACTTACTAGCGACAGTGCTGTTAACAAGTAATTTGAGCAAAGCTCACTTGACGCGCGATAGCAGCGGTCCTACCACTTTGGCTATCAGTGTACAGCATGCAATGATATAATAATTATAATTTTATATGCAATTTACTCTTAAAATGTGTGTCGCAACTCGAAATTGCAACAAAAATTACTAAAAAACGCTATTTTGGTAGTTCAAAGTCATTTAAGATCATCGATGTTGACACTCCTAAGAAGCTCATCACTAGTGCTTGTCATTATAAGCGAGATTTTTGTGCCTATGTGCAACTGTTTTCATGCTAGATGAAGCAATTTCAGTAAAATAACCGCTTTTTGGAGGGGTGCCCATATTTTACGCTCGCGTGCGCAGGCTACCTCGAACTTAAGAGGTCGACACTTGGGCTGCTAAAATCTGCGTTTAATACTGAAAATTTCATACGCAGGTTGTCTTGGTCTTTCTTCAAGCATTACGTCGCAATTCACTCTTGAAATGTGCGCTGTAGCCATAAGTTGCTAAAAATTTTTTTACTAAAAACCCCCTTTTGGGGGTTCAGGGTCGTTTAAGGTCATCGATGTTGATACAGTTAAAAAGCACATGATCAGCGCTTGTTATAATAAGCAACATGTCTGTAGTATCTGCAACCGTTTTCACACTAGAAGAGCCAATAGCGGCAAAATAACGTTTTAAGGTGGTACCTCTTTTTGACTCCCTCGTTCGAGGGAAACCCTATGGGCATGAAATTTTGTCACGATAAATTAGACCTTGTGGCAGCCCATGGTGAAGACTTTGTGATCCTAGCTTTCACCGTTTTGATACAGATCACGAGTGTGACAGAGGGACGGGCGGACATGGCCACTGTTTATTTGCTTATTTTATTGTTCGAATGACAGTATGTTTTTCTGCAGCGCAAACGTGGTGCCCCTTTCATTCTGCACACATTCTGCTGCAAGTTAACGTGAGAAATGACGATGCGGCTGCAGAAGAAAAATCAATTACTTTGTTCTAGTTAAAGATAATTGAATGCCCTTCGGCACTTTTGCGTGAGTATAAATATCTAATACACGTGTAAAATATAGCTTCGAAATTCTCAGCAGTTGCAAAGAAAGTGACAAAAAGTTTAGGGGATACTTTGTTGCCGCACCCTGTAAACCTGTTTTGTGTGAATTCGCAGATGACACCAAGTACTTTAGAATCGACAATACTACAGGAGAGCTGACGACGTTGCTACCGATCGTCGCAAGTACTTCGTCCGTATTGTCTTTTCAAATAAAGGTGTTTTGCTAATAATTATTGTTTTGAATACGATAAATTAAGAAAAGTTCAGCCATCACCAGAATAGCCAGCATTGCAGCAAACAATTGGGCTGGCGATACAGCTAGCAGATATGCCACCGCCCCAGTCAGCCACGCCAGGCCTTCAGCCCGTAAATCGTAATCTGCTAGCCATTTCCACGTCCCACTAAGGGTAGGAGGCTAAGTTGATCTAACTGTAGTAACTGTACTGTTGGCGGGATCAAGTCTCGTGACGCCAGAAGTTGAGACCAGTCATGTAAAACTGCAATAATAAGTTAACGCATTATCTGCTAATAGTAACTCATGATAGTTATAGCCATTTTCTGTTTTTGAGTTTAAATGAAACACGTTCGTTTAAAAACCACCAAAATTTTGTCATATGTAGACAGAAAGAATTTTTCCATTTTTGCCGTTCGTAGGCCTATAGGCATTTCCGTCGCTGGTCGTTCGTTGTGTCGCTGTTTTTGTACTGGTCGTATTTATCTTGTGATTATTTAATTGTTTGATTATGTTTTTCGATGCATAGCCCTAGTGTAGACATATAGGCGTAGAAACTTTTAAAACTCATATAGTCTGTTCATATTACTGTATTGTCACTGTGTGCACGTGTATGCTTGCGTTTTGACAAGTAGCTGTACTAAACGAATACGAATGAATAAATGAATAAAATGAATGATGCTGTTTGTGATCTCAGGTGTGCGAGAGCAGTCGTCCATGGCACTTTGACACGGCGCTAGTGAAGGTAGCAGTTGCTGCAGCTGATGATGATGAGGAGAAATGTGAGCGGTTGCTGCAGCAATGCCTGACGCTGCGACAGCTGCATCAGAACGTGCGGCTGGCTGAAGACGTTCCCGTTGGAAGTCTGATCGCTCGCGTACAGCTGCAGCCGTCGTCATCGTCGTGTCAAACTGATGTACGTTCGAATACATTTACGCACTGTAAACGTTAGCAGCAACGTTAGCAGGTTTTGCCGAAATTTACCGTTTACTTTAAATAAATGTACAAAACATTAGTTTATACACTTGTTAACGGCAACATTTAAGGACTTGCACATCGAAAACAGCAAAAATTACAAAAGGTGATATTATTCAGCAGCACATTGACACTCAGTCAGTGTGATGCGGGCAATATCACCTTTTGTAATTTTTGCTGTTTTCGATGTGCAAGTCCTTAAATGTTGCCGTTAACAAGTGTAGAAACTGATGTTTTGTACATTTATTATTGGTAACGACGTAATCGACTGACCGCATATAGTTTTAATTTCTTACGTCGTGTGGTTTAATCGATTGCACAAGACGATACCTGTACACGTCAGATAAAACTTTAAAACGAAATCGCATGCGATTAACCTCAACTCTCACTTTTGACCTTTTAAACTAAAAATTGGTACACTGGTTACTCCTTCGTTGACGTACGTTCACGTTAATTTTGTTTTTTTGTGCTTTTTCGAATAAAGATCTCGCAAGGAACAGACAGACAGACGGACGGAGTCGGACTAAACTCGTAATGTGGCCTATTAGGACGACCGCTCAATAAGGACCTCATGCTGGCAGTGTTGACAATCGAACGTGAAAGAATTATTAATAATGTTCAACGTGACGTCACGCATAGCAACAGCGCGCCTGAAGAGTTGATTAAAACGTCTGCTGCGGGCAGGTGCGCCACCGTTGCCTAGCAACGACCGTAAACAAACTCGCAGAACCGACCAATCACGACGTGCGGTTGCGCCGTGCAGTTATTAGTCGTGGAGAGTTCATTGACCGTCCACAGCGCCTCGAAGTTAACTGGCTGGGGCCAATCGACGGAAGAATGAATTCCGATCTCGATCGGCGACAATAGGAGGGCGTTACTATGGGCGGCATCGGTCAGTCCGCTAAATCACGATTCCGGGCATGTGTGGAATAAGGCCTGATGCGATAAGACGCGTGCTGCGCCAACAGCACAGTGCGGGGTCCGACCGCATTCAGACAGCTCAGGCGAGGCACTCTGCCATTGTTAAGGAAATGTTTCACTACGATAGCAGAAGCAGAGAGGCTTGCATTGCTTCCGACGTACAGGACGTCGATCGGTCGTTTTACATTGCTAATGTCACTCGACGGCCGCGCTGCCTTTTTGCCGTCGACTTCAGCGCTGAATAAGTCTCTATGCATAATATTTCCTCAGTTTGACCACTGTAATAATACGCAGTGATTGGTTCACGCGCTCGTTCATTCGCAAAACAATGTCCCGCAATTGTGCCAGGTCAAACGCCAATGAAAATAAACTAAATATAAATAAATAAATATAAACTTAATAAAATATAAATATAAACTAAATAAACTAAAATATAATAATGAAAATACTTGTAATATATTTACGACGTTCGTCGTACAGGTGTGAGCAACAGAGACATTTGTTTCCTCTAAGAAGAAAAGTGAGCAGGATGGAATGGCCCTCTTTGTGAAATGAAAAATGATATAGGCTCTTTCACGTTGTTTATTTATTAGCGAATTTATTCAAATTATTTATTTCAGTTTGCTGTTTTCTGTGATCACACGACGTATTTTCTCATGCATTTCTCACTCAAATAAAAAGATTTATACGTTACGCGTTGAATTGGCGTCAAGACGTCGAATACGTCCTGAAAAATGACGCAGTGAGTCGTACAGTATAGAACAGTCTGGTGATGGGTTGGTTTGAGGTGAGCGTTCGTGGCTGGAGGTCGACTCAAGCAGCTAATATTGCCACTCTACGCCAGTCACACGTTGACAGCTTGCCAGTCATGTAGGCGCTCACTTCCAGACACAACGCTCTGGGAGTGGGAGAGACCTTTGCGCAATCTTTGCCTTCCATCTCTTCCATTGCTTTTTGTGTGTTTCCTTTCTGCCACACCCCAATATAGCTGCGTGGTCTTGGGATTTCTGCAAGTTTCCCCAAACCAGCAAAAAATATAAACGTGTCAGTGACAAAAAGTGCACAGTTTCAGCATCAAAATGTACCAAAAATCGTACGGCGGTCAGACTTTTTTTGCTACTTGCACAATGACACACAATACTTGCACTTGCAGTTTGGATGTATAAGTGATGACATAATTTTACCAAAGACCGTTATGCAGTAATTGGCTTGTTGTAAGTGGACTTAGTGCTCGCTGTTGTTCCTCATTGCGTTGATAAAGCAATTATAAAGTTGTTAAAGCAATTGTGTGATTTGTAAAATTTATTTTTAGCTTTTATACGGTTGCAAAAATATTCAGGAATTAAATTTGTAGAAAGTCGTCTCCACGAGCTGTTGGCGATGGGGCGATTGCCCACGTGAAGTCGTCGCCTTGGCATCACATTGGCACCAGCAGCGTCAGCAGCAAGAACGAAGCGTCTGCACGCGGCGGTTAATTAACTCCTCTGCAGTCAGTGTTACGGCGTGACTCGGAATTTAATAAAGACAAATCCAACTCGCTCGCTCATTTGCATAAATAGCCTATTTATTAATGTTGCGAGTGCTCTGCGATCGGTGGTAGGTTGGAAAGAAATAAGATTTGTTTAGAAGCGTGACAGATATAGCAGCGCTTTAAGCTTGGTCTTGGTGTCAATTAAATATACCCATGCAGTGAATTGACACGTGCATTCAGCAGTTAAAGAAGATATACTGCGGTAATTTAATTTAACAGTCGCGCGTATTTTGAAACAAAAATCCTCTTTATTTACTATACACAACATTTACTATAGCAATGAATAGGAAGGTGAACTAAAATAAAACAAACAAGTTTGAGTCGCGCGGACCCTATAGGAAAACTGCGCTAACTGAAAAAAATCACATAATGTACAAGAAACGTTATGCAGTAAAAGAGTGATTGATAGATTGCATAAAACAACGGTAGCATGCATAAGGAAACAGCATTAGCACTCACTATGCTAAAACGGATGTTTTGTTTCGTTCTATCAAGGTCAAAAATCGTTCGGAAACTAACTAGTTTCGCAGATTCGGTATTTCACTGTGTATGCAGTTAGCGGGCGACGTACGACGTCGCGTGACTGCAGTGCTAGGTGCCGGCCGGAAACGAGTCACATCAAAGATTACTGGGCGAACGCTTGCATTAGATCGCCACCGAGCGCCGTGCAGGGATGTATCATCGCTTTAGGTCGGCTCACCGGTCCGTAACACGTCGGATATTGCACATTCGCTTTCATCAATTTCAATCTAGTCGCGACGGCGGGCAGCGGCGACTGACGGCCACCGGGCCGCCGACCGACCAGCTTAGACGCTCGACCAATGACGACTGCTTGCAACGACGACGACGACGACGTAGTTGCGTTGCAGTAGCCGCAGCCCCGGCGGCGGCGGCGCTGTGATGCTGTGCTGTGCAATAACTCGAGCTCATAAATAAGCGACTTGACGACTATACGATCCACCGCAGCGTATAGACTGCTAGCTGCTTGATGCGGCTTTTGATTCAACGACAACTAAGACCGCCCAGTGACGTCGCCAAATAAACGAAACATTTTTTTATTTAACCGTATTGCTTTTCACTTTTTAGTGATGCAGATTCAGTCCTCGAGTACAAGATTCTGGTCTCGAGGCTTTTAGAAAATCAAAGTTTTTGTCTTTTTTTATTTTAACAGAAAATTTTGTTTACATCGCTTTATAAAAGACAATTTTTATATCCGTACTTTTTGTATGTGCTGACGGTCCGTCAGTCTGTAGCCGCAGTCCAGTCAATCTAGTTCTGAATGAGATGTCCAGAAGCAGACGCGTGACGGACAGAAATGTATGGGGATGTCATAGTCATGTCTACAATCAGTGTATGTATGTGCTTTAGCATAATTAGCAAATAAAATAGTAGTTAAAACTATAGAAACGCAAACAGTGGATAAGAATAAATTTCAGTAAACATAATGCTTTATTTAGTTGGTTGCTGCTTTCTATTTTTTTGTTGCCTCTTAGAGGTTTTTTGCATGCATCGTGTGCCTGAGCTTGTGTTATTTTTAGCGCAATATATTATTTAGTTAAATTCGGCATATAGAATGCTACGCAAATTTATCACAGTTAGGCTAAATATGTCATGCTTTTGCTTCGTTTGACTTAGTCACTGTAATAAACTACTGGATTTTGCATTATATTTTGTAATAATTTTGTATTTACAATAACGGGCGCGGTAAAAGTGAATATCGGCGCAGTAATTGTTACTAAGTTAGCTATATGCATGAAGTGTTCTGTCGTAATACATTTTAGAGAAAATTGTCCCACAACGTACCCGACATACAGAGTAAGTAAGTAAGAAAGTAAATTTAATTTATAAAGCGCACAATGTCAGCGAGAAACTCACTGAATCTGAGGCGAGTAAGCAATGTCGGGATTTATCCTGCGTGCTGAAAATTTTTGAAACCTAACAGGCGGTCGGGTTTCGCCGCTGACCCCGCTGTATAAAAGCACACAGTGTTCCATATCTTTCCAGAGCTGTGCGAAGAGTTCTCGGCACGTGTTTGCGTCAAAGTTTGACCGGTGTCGTCAAGCACGTGTCTATAGAAACAGTGTGCAGCGCCGCCGGACTTGTTTGAGCGGCGCACGTGTCATGGAAACGACGTCGCCAATTTGAGACATGCGCCGGTCAGCCACTTACAAGAGTCCGGGCGATGTCAGGTCACCAATACGCCGACCTCGTCTCTGACGGGTCCAGAGAGATTCCCCATGCGACAAATTTCCCTTGCAACAAAAACCCTTACAACGAAACTGAATTAGAGATTTTGTCCTAGATGAGCTTATCGCAAGGATCTGTCGCAGAAGGAACTTTTGTCGCAAAAGTTTGTCGTAATGAGTTTAGTCGCAGGTCTCTGTTGTCGTAGCGGGAAGCTTTTTCTGAGAGGGAATAATGTTGGATACTGGTCACTGACACGGTCCGTCAGTCTGTAGCCGCAGTCCAGTCAAGCCAGCTCTGAATAAGATGTCCAGAAGCAGTCAGACGCGTGTCCGGACAGAAATGTATGGAAATGTCATAGTCATGTCTTCATTTTGTGGAAACGGTTTGCATTAAGGTGCGTGTACAAGGCGACAGAACAAAACCGAACAGAAATGTCTGAACAAACTGGCAGTTCGGTTTATTGCGTTCGCTCTGTACGCGCCTTTATTTCACATTATTATATACATTTTTATTCACCCAGAAGGTAGCAAACAACACTACAGCGCACACAAAACGAAAAAATAAAAGACAGGAAAAAACATACGACACAAAGAAGCAATATCTAGGAGTGATAAATCTACAAAATAAAACACACGAAGAAAGCTTACTGCTTCGATGTTTTGAGAAATGCACTTTTGTAGCAGTTGCTGAAAATGGCAAATCGTATAATCCTATTCGAACACTGTCCGTCGGTCTGTCTGCGTGTCCGTCACATTCAGCGATCTTATCAAAACAAGGCAAGCTAAGACCACGAAATTTCTGCGGTTAGCTTCCGTGAAAGACTAGTTTATTCTGCCACGTGGTCACACTGCATGGTCGGTGGGTGGTCCCCATCACGTGACACGGTGCCGATGGTGGTGTCAGCAAGCTGTCAGTCGGACGCCGTGACAGAGATTGCCACTAAGCCGTCAGACGTGTTAAATGACCGCTCAGCCAGACAGACTCACTGCAATAAGCCACAAGCGACGACAATATGCTAGCCGTCGGCAGCGCTGCGGCAGCGGCGTGCTCTACTGCCAGCCGGCCACTGCAAATGAGGGATAGGGGGCATCTCGAGTGGACCGGGACGAACAGCAGCCGGGGGATGACAAGACACGGAGACGCCCGGAACCCAGTACTTCATGACAACATCTTACTTGAATTTCTGCAGCTTTTGCAATCTGTTTTAAATTTGTAATTAAATGACATTAAAATTATTTATCGCAAATTTGTAATTTTGTTAGCTGCTGAAGTGAAGTCAATCGACATACTGGCGCTGTAGAAATTCGTTTATTATCATTATTATTAAAAATGATAAAATTGAATGCGAAACGTTTATAGACATACAGTTACGGAAGAAATGGCGCTGTGTAGAAATTATGAGAAGTTATGTTCTAGCACATAAGAAAATAAAACTATATGAGCTTTCTTTTAACATGTATTATTATTGCACAGCAAATGTAACGAAATTCAGAAAAAAAATAAATAATTGCAGGAATTTAGCTATAATAGGTTTTTTTGAAAATAAACAAAATAAAATTGTGTAACTATTGTAAAATACTTGAGCTAAATTAAATCAAACAGATGTTGCATCATTGAATGTAAACAATGGATTTAAAACTACGAGTATTTCAAATTTTCTAGAACTTTCAACTTAAATTTTTCTAACTATACAGCTGTGGAAAAGTTATGTTTAATTATGTATTTTAATTTCAACACTGTGCTCAGTTTGCATGATTTTATGAAATTGTATTTAGATTAGCCATATAATTGCTTACCTGCGTTGAGTGGCAAGTGACTCTGTGTAATCCCATATGGCAGCTGACGCTCCGTAACTCCGATATGGGTTTTTTACAAAGAACTATGCTATTTAACCATAAAAATATTTGTGTAATTTTATACTTAGTTAGAATCAAGTTTCCATATAAGTTGCTGCAGCTTTTGACTCGTTCAAGTTGCATTTTCTAAATTGTTTCTGTCTGAATTCTTGCAATAAGCGCTGATGGCAGTAATGATGCAAAGAAGCGGAAACGGCGTCCCCGCATCCCTTGACGGCAGCTGAACTGACTGCGTGTGAGCGTGAGCGGGCAATGTCCGGTCTAGACAGACACAATACAACACGGCGTCATTGGTCACGCCTCATTGACGCCGCGTGCCATTCTCCGCTGACCCTCTGATTGACACTCGTCTTGTCGCTGTCCACTCTCTGTCCACGCCAAATAATATCACGTTTCATTCTCTCTGTCGCTCTTTCTGTCCTGTTTCTCCAACATATGCCAGCAAGACTCTAATCCGCGATTCTATATGAGAATTAAATGTAACACTAGCTGATAAAGGCAAAACGGATTAAAACTGCCAGATCAGTGTCATCTAATATCAGGTGTTTATTTTTTTGCTTTCTTTGCTTTTTTGCGTTTTTAGATCTTACATTTTCTAGCCATGCGATTTGGTTCCTCATTTTTACGCGCAATAGCAAAATGCTTCGCGCGTCTTAGCCATGGCTGGGCGTTTGTCCGTCTGTCTGTCCTTCCGTCACACTGCTGTATTATACAAAAACGGTGCAAGCTATGATCACGAAATTTTTACCACGAACTACCTCAAAGTTTCTAGTTTTTTGTGACAAAATTTTGTGCTTTTGGGTGATGGGGTTCCCCTCGAACTAAAGCGTCAAAAGAGGGTACCCCCTCTAAAAGACGTTATTTGGCCCATCCCCGAAACCCCCACCATATGCGCAAAAATTTCCAAAAAATCTTTTACGCAAGCCGAGTTATAGTTAATTTTGTCCCAAATTTTGTTGCCATGGCAACTGGGGTCAATCGGGAAAAAATGCAATTGGCAGCATTTGATGACCCATCCTCGAAAACTCCTTTATAGGCGCAAAAATCTCGAAGAAAAATTTTACGCAAGCCGAGTTATAGCCAATTTTGTCCCAAATTTCGTTGCCATGGCAACGGGGGTCAACCGGGTGTAAATATAAATGTCACCTTTAATTAGGCCGTCCTCAAAAATTATATCTTAAAATTAAAAATTACGACTCTATCTTGCACACAACGGAAGTTATGACAGTTTGAAAATTTTTTAAAATTTTCTCCCTAGGCGATATTGTAATTTTTTTCGAATTTGTCGAATAAATAATTGAAAAATAAAATTTGTATTTTACAACAATAAAAACGCACTTTTTTGCGCAGAATTGCGTCATTTGACGTATTAAGCGTAAAAATCGGTCTAACAAGCTCGCCTATAGGCGAGTTGAAGAACCAAAAAAGTGTAGTAAATTTCGAACAGGAGGGGTGTATATTTCACCTACATGGGGAGCAAAAACCCGTGGACGGATTGAGCCCAAATTTTTGTTTTTGATAGAGGTCTACGACGTAATTAAGCCGTTCAAATTTGGTGACGATCGGTTCTGGAGTTTTAGGTTGGCTGAGGGTCAAAGTTTGCCTTTTTCTCATATACTTTTAAGGTCGTCCTTACAACACTCACACTATCGTGTGAGGTGTGATGTCCACCACAGGGCCACCGCTTAGGATGTGTTGCGCTGCTGTCTAACATTCTTTAGTCTGTGGGCACTGAACGTGAAGAGTTTTGTAAACTGGAGCTTAATGGGGTGTTTACACTATCCAGCAAACGTCCAGCAAACTTCCAGCAAATGTATTCAAAATACACGTGCCAATGTTGGACGTTTGCTGGACGTTTGCTGGATCGTGTAAACACCCTATAAGTCTCACACTCATAATCTTACGTGTACGGTGTAGCCAACATTACTAACTTAAGCAGTTGTGTGAATACCACAAAGTAAGGCGCAGGCAGAATACTGAATATAAACTTATCCATTTACTCGTAGGTCTATCTAAGACATAGATTTGTAAGCGCGATTTAGATTATCAGTTTTGCTTTCAATCATATAGCAACAATATTTTTGAGCGATGGCGCCTCCCAACGTCGCTGGGCATAGAGAAGTCAGCTTGTAATTTCAGCGCTAACACTTCTGTAAGCTTATACTATAAATATTTGGTTTTATTTTGGTTTGTTACCACCGCGAGGTGCGCAAGAATTGAGTTTTCCCATTTGCGTGAGTGGATGGTTATCATGATCGCCTAGGCAAGCACTTTGGTAAATCTTCAGTACATTGTCCGAGTGATAATTGCGAGGCAAGAAACTTTGAAGACAGCTGATCGGATCTAAGCAGACGAGTTGCAAACGACGACAGGTGTACTTGTGCCGCTGACAGCACTGTGGAGATGATGATGAACTGAATGGGTAGCAGCAGCGGTACAGCGGCAGAGAATGGACGCACATCACGTCGAAGTCTGTAAATGCAGCGGCGACGTATAATACGCATGACTGCTCTGGTGTGGTCTGGTGTGCTGTGGTGCGGTGGTCTGGCGACTGATTGTCACATCGCACGCGACGCTGATCGGTGATCGCTGGCTGGCTGGCTGGCTCAGTGAACGCTCTGCTCGTGTGTCCGTGTGTCTGTAATTACACGCGTGGCGAGTAGGCCTAAGACCGAGACGACGACGCCGCAAGCACCGCACCGCGCTGCCCTGCCACGGCTCGGTCCTACGTCAGCCCATTACGCCGTCCGTCATCGCGTACCGCTGAAAATGGTGCATTGATTACGGCCATTATGCGAAAACGCGAATTACCGAGCATAATGCACCGGGAACCAGACTGCTAGGCAGGCTGGTACTCGATCTCTGTCCATCTCGCCGGCAATCACGCCGCCATTATCTGCCACTGTCCGATAATTCGCCGGCGACCACAACGGACGGTCGTGCGACGGTCGTGTGACCGGGTTTGAGCAATGCACGATTTGCTTGAAACTCTACGAGCCAGCGAGCAAGCGAGAGAGCGAGGAAAATGAGTTATTATTGCCTGATCAGCGTGTCAGTGACACGGGTCATTGGAATCGCGTTATACGAAGAACGATGACGAAGAAACCTCAGTCGTCTATTTGGTTATTATATTTATACTCATTCGCCGTAAGGTGACCAGAAAGAAACATAAGACTCACAAACACACATAGTTTAGTAAGAAGAAAAACTCTAACAATTAGTCCTTGTGGTTTTTTTGCTACAGAATAAACACTCGCCAATTAAGGTGCGTTTCCGTCGCCTGAAAAAAAACAACTTTTTTTCGTCGTCTTCTAAAATACGGAGTATTTATTTCTATCTTAAACTTTTTTTTCTAATATTACTTGCTGTAGACCTAGTCTACAGTGTGACTGTAAAGTGCGGCAGATAAAACCGGCTCAGATTGATTCCAAACGCACTGGCGACTGATTGTCACATTGTTTGTTTGTTTGCTTATTTATTTGCTTTGCCGACACTTCTGCTGACGTGTAAAGATAATAAATCGATCATCGATAGTTACAGCAGCTGACATGGCATTTCGTCGATCAGTACGGTAACACTCTGTTAGATACACATCATGCAAAAACTCTGTGTCATTTTCGTCGTAGTTTTGCTGCTTGGCATGTTTTCCAGAGCGAGAGGTCAATTGCTTTAAGCCTACTGCTATTTATATCAACTAATAATCAGAATTCTAATAAGGATTAAAAATCGCGAATTTATGCTACTCCAATTGGCATATAAATGATATAATGCAATAGGTTATAGGCTAAATGTGCTTCGATTGATTAAGTGATAAATTATTGACTGACAATGTATCATAGTAAGTTTGCAAATTTAGTCTGTCTTTATTTTATATAGGTTACTGTAATTGATCTATTGTTTGCTTCTAACTGACGACAGTATATTTCAGACTTTTTTCTGCCGAACCAACAAAAACAAATGAGTATAACTGAAAATAGGAACCTAACCACTGGTGAATGTTGCAGATTTAAAACAAGGTTAACAGGTAAGCTCCATTCGAGTTCAATTTTTTCTTGATTTTTTCAAAACGTAATGATCATTGATATATGAAAAACTAAAAAAAATATATTCAAAATACGTTACAGATGCTTTGCGTTTAATTTTTGATGTAAGCTAATCCGCGTCTAAAACATTTGCATTTTGCATTAGAAGTTTTCTTAACGTATTATGGGTTCTTAGACGTATACGCGCTGTATAAATCTGCCTCGTGCTTTCTTACCCACTTACTTAGGCCTACTGGCAAAATGATTTACAGCCGTCGACTTGCCCGTCACTATATAGGCCTGACGTATATGACTTGGTGGACGTGACACGTGCATGCAATGGTTTAAAACATTTCAGCAAAACTGGTCCCATGTGAAACTAAAGCACACAAATGTTTCAGCGCCGTCAGCGGCCACTGACTAGCAAGTCAAGCATGTCAGCAGTGTTTGAGCAGCAGGACAACCAAGCACCTCGGTACCTGATGGACCACTGCTCGCCAGTCTCTGACGTCGTTGTCCGACAGCGTCTGCGTTCGGCCAGCAGTCACCAACTTTCTGTGCCACGTCGTCAGCTCAGCACTTACGGCCGTCGGGCGATTTCTGTTGCGGGACCAACTGTCTGGAACTCACTGCCCGATGAACTTCGTGATCCGGAATGTTCTGCAGACAATGTCGGACAGTCGTTAAAGACACTTTTGTTTTCGCAGTACCAGTGTGTACGGCGCATTAAAGGGTTTAACGATAATGCGCTATATGAATTCACATTTGACATTTGACATTTGACATTAGTAACCACTTGATGGTGACCCGACCGGGATTCGAACCCGGAACCTCCTGAATGTAAGTCCGCCACCGTTTGAGATAAATGAATCGAGTACCGGCTGTCTGGCTAAGTTTAGGCGAGGCGCGTTCACCTGTGTCGGGTGGCAAGCAATACTGTGTGATCCCATATGTCAGGTGACGCTCCGCAGCTCTGCAACGGGTTCACCGTAAAGAGCTATACACCACCTTTACACCTACATACACGACCTGCTTAACTTGATGCATTCTGATGTGAACAGTATGATTGCATGTTAATTGCAGGGACGGAAGATTCCATGGCTTGTGGAATTCGTCCAGTAGAACCGGAGCCTGGTGCAGCGACCGTCGATGATCATCCAGATGAATTGGAACCGCACTCGTGGCCGTGGCAATGTGCGGTGTGCTGGTACGACGAAGGGCTTAAATACCCCGTGCACTTGTGTGTCCTAGCCGTTTCTGGAAGAACTTCAAATGACCATATTTCAGCAACTTATTATCCGATCCACTTTTGATTTGGTTCCAGGGTAGGGTATTCGGGAACGGCGGATCGAATCATCACGTGACCGATGACGTCACCTTACCACCAAAAAGATCAAGGTCTTGACCCAAAGATATTTGAAGCTCCATATTTCCATAACCGTGCAAGATAGACACATGGTTACAATGTGCCACAGATAGGGAACAATGACTAGATTTTGATAAATCTGCAATTGGCTAGTGTTGGTGTTCGATTGATAAATATCAAAATAATATGCTAAAAACAAAATCTAAATGAAATATCTTCTCAGTTTGCAGTCCATATTTGGCAAAGTTTCAGAGGCACTAAAAAGTCCATTGGGGGAGGGGAATTCCCTTTCGGATACGTGCCTAATGCCTACTGCCTAGAATAATAATCACTGGCCCAGTCAGCTTCAGCTCTTCGGCGCTTCGCGTCTACCGCGTTCATCGTCAGGACGAGTTGTGTCTTTGTAGGCCCCCGTGGCAAGTGACCAGTGTACCAATGGGAGTTGACTTACACTGCGGCTGTAGCATCGTCAGTCCTGACTGGGTCATCACCGCTGCCAACTGCAAGTACGTCTGAAAATGTAGATGTAGACATCTCTCCATGTCACTCTTCTTGCCCTATGCACAACGGCGTTTGTGGAGTGGATTTGAAGGCTTTAGCCCCGATTAAACATTTAAAAAATAACTGTTGCTACGGTGGATAAAAGTTTTCGTCTGTTTTATTTGGAACTAGCAATACGTTTTGTGGAACAAGGTATCTGTCGTACTCTGTCCCATTGCCATATTTTGACGCTCGTTAATTAGGCCTAGATTACAGGCCCACAGAAGGCCATCGTAACCATCGCAAACATTTTTATTGCATGACGTTACGGACAGAGCTTGCGTCTCAGCTTACCGCTGTCCCACTTCTCCCATATGGTCTTAATTCCTTAAAAAGTTTGCTCTGTTCTGCCTTTTTGGTCAGGTGTGTGTTTGTCGGGTGTTCAGAACTTTTTATCTTTATATGCAGGGAATGGCTGTCCTAGTGGAATACAGAGAAACCAGTAAGCAAGGGGGCGGACAAGAAGGGGTTGTTAATATTTGACAATATCAAATATATTAAATATTATAGCTATTTGTTCGTCGTCCGGGCGTGACAAACGGAGAACAGAAATGGCTCGCGCAAGCGTTGCAACTGGCAATCGTGTGGTACAACTCCTCGAAACGAACTCTTATCAAAAACTTGAAAACCGAGGCCACAAACACTGTCGATGACACCACAGCCAAGCTGCAACGGGTTCTCAACGCAGCTGCGCGAGTCGTGTCAAACTTCGGCAAATATGATCGAGGACTGACCCATTTCCGGCGCCATGTTTTACACTGGCTGGATGTCACTGGCCGGAGAAGGTTCCGGTTGTTCGTTCAGGTGTACTAGGGTCGACACAACATGGCTCCCGGATACGTGATCGACCTCTGCCGGTGTAGTGAAAAATTCGTCGCACCGGAAAATTTTTACCACACACAGCAGTACGGGTTAGGGTTAAGATTAGGGTTAGGATTAGAGCTAGGGTTGAGGTTAGGGTAAGCGTTAGCGTTAGTTACATTATGACAATATGGAAGTGGGAAGAATTTTCCAGGTGCGACAAATTTCCCACGACACCGGCCTGTCGCCAGCATTGACGGCCGCGGGCATCTGCGATCTGCAAACTGTGGTCAGCTGCAGGTTCCACGAATCAAGATGGCAACTTAAAGAAACCGTGCTTTTGGACATGATGGTCTATCTACTTGGAACGCTGCGCCGAACACTCTTAAATATTTACTTACCTTCAGACGTCATCTAAAACATTTTAAATTCTCGTCTTACTAGCATATCGAGCGCGTTCGAAGTTGTTGCAGTCAACGCGCTATATAAATTACTTACTTACTTACTTACACTGCCAGTAGTAGGCTACAGCAAGCGGAAAAGCTCGAATCAGTTAATGTTTAACGCTGTTCTGTGTCTGTATGTTGCTCATTGCTCAGGTTCAACATAATGGGGCAGTGAACTGATGATCAATAATTCTCTAGTTGTTGTAAGCGCACATGTTATCAAACAACACGAACCGTTCGAACCGTCACAGATACATTACTCCGTAAAGCGGGTCATAGTGCATGAAGAATTTGGGCGCGCACACGACATTATGCTGCTTCAGCTTAACGCAAGTATTGAGTTCAATGAGTACGCAAGACCGATCTGCGTGGATGACTCGATGTTTACACCTGGAACCACATGCATGATCACTGGATGGAGCTCCTCCCATAATTGGGGTAAGAACACAAGCACACACACACATTTTACCCTGTTTACTCGAGGAAGCTGGCCCTGCGAGCTAGCTGTATGAGCGTACGTTGTGCGCTCTTAGAGACAGTCTATCCAGCTCGTACACACTGTGTCCCAAAAAAACATCCCCGACATTTTCGACTGTAACTTGAAAGCCAATTATCAGATTTTGATAATTTTTGGTAGGGATATTTCTGACACAACTTGCCAAAAAACAGTTTCCCGTCCTACTTAGCGTTTGTTTCTGCACTACCTGGGGAAAACAGAACCAGCGAAATACCACTTTTTATCCAATGCGATATGATTGCTTAATTAACATAACGCGTAAAAACACATTTTGTTCACATTTCTGACACCGTGGCTGACAATTTATTCAGTGGTCCATTTTTCAACTGCCTGCAGTAAAACTGCTTGAAGTGTTGGCCCACTATGCGAACACAGGTAAGGAGACGCTTTCTCCATTCATTGACAGTGTCGATAATGTTCTGCTCCATACCAATCCAGACTGTACCAGTCACTTCTTGACTTCACAAACATTTCTAAACTTCATCACGGCTGCATGACAGTCAAACCTTGTAATAAACCTGCTGTTGGGACCCGCAGATTAGGATAAATGGAATTCATTGACGTTTTTGCAATCATTTTGACACGTATTATGCTTGGTCTGCTTTCCCCAGGTAGTGCAAAGGCAAATGTTAAGTGAAGTAAAAAATAAAATACCTATTTAATAGCCAGTTGTGTTAAAAATGTTTCTGTCAAATATTATTAAACTCTGCTAATCTTTATTCAAGTTACGATCGATAATGTCGGGAATGTTTTTTCAGATGTTCTGTTTATTTCAACACATATTTTGCTTGATCTGCTTTTCCTAGGTAGTCCAGAAGCATACATAGGAGAGGTGGGAAACTAAACAGTCATTTGATGGCAAGTTGTATCAGAAATATTTGTACCAAAAATAATCAAAATCTGGTAATTGGTTTTCAAGTTACAGTCAAAAATGTCTGGGATGTTTTTTTGGGGACACAGTGTAATTATGATAACGGTGTATTTGCAAAAATTTACAAAGCTAGTTCTATGAGCGCACGACTTTTAAAAGTCAGCTTCCTCGTGTAACACATTGCACACAGCATACAGTAGTAGGCATACTGTATTTTTACGCGCAACAGCAGCGTCTTAGCCATCGCAATTCTGTCCGTCCGTCCGTCTGTCAAACGGGTGGATCAGTCAAAAACGGCGCAAGCTAGGATCACCAAATTTTCACCTTCGGCTGCCTGGAAAACTCTAGTTTTAGGAACCGTAAAACATTTCCATAAATTCGAAAGAAGTCACCCCAAACGAGGGCGCTAAATGAAAGGGGGTAGGAAAAATTTGCGATTTTCAGCCAATACAACTGAGCGAGACGGGTCGCGCCGTTTGGCGCTCTCTGGCGAGTGTAAAAGAAACATCGTTGCTAAAATGGGTGAACTTAGATATTGCTCGCACGGGGCCTTCACACATTCATCGCTGTAGTTGCGTGTTCCCCTTCGCGTTAGCTGGGCTTTTCTGTATTACCTCTGTACAAGTTGTTTATATCTACGTGTCTGTCTAGATGCACGTGGCGTAGTGATTGGTTTCGACTAGTAACTTTCTGGTTACATTCTGACGGTTATTTGCAAGCAACTTTGAGCAAGTTGCTAGCCTACCTTATGCTCAGATCAACTTAGCCTCTTATCCTTAACAGAATGGAAGATAAGTAGTAGCTTACTTACTACAGGATAAAAGCCTAATGGGAAATTATTGATTGGAGACATATACACTGTGTTCAGAAAAAACACCCACTCACGTTTACTTGTAGGCCTATGTCTCCATAAAAAATGTTTAGATTCTCACAAAATTTTTAGGGAATGTTTAAGAAAAAAACAAGTACTCAATAGGTTGAAAAGTTAGATATTCTTTGCTACTGGTGACGTCATGCTGACGTCACATTTCTGCGTTTGTAAATTTTTTTTTGCCTCTGAAGACAGTCATTTGGTAAAATGTAGGCGATTTAGCAAGGATTATGGAGCTGCAAGTTTGTGCAAGATGTTTCTGGACAATGGATAAACAATTGAATATTGATGGAGTGATACTTTTAAATTTAAAAAAATTGACGTGACCGGCAGTATTACTTAAACCGTTTGACTGATAGCAGGCAAGTGGTCATCCACGCAGTGACGCAGTGCACGTAAGGATGCCAACATCTTGAAAGTTAAGGATCTCGCACTCAGCGAAGTCACCAGCAGAAAGAATATATAACTTTTTCACCAATAGAGTACCTGTTTCCTACTGAACATTCTTGAAAAATTTTGTGCAAATCTAAACTTTTCCACGGAGATGTAAAAGAAAATAGGAGTGGGTGTTTTTTTCTGAACACAGTGTATGTCTACTGGATGCCTTGCGGTTCAATGTTCGCTTGCGCGGCAATGGACGACCGCATTTTGCGTTGCGGTATTTTAGCTCATACTAATCAGCTGCCTCTTCTGGTCGCAAGTCTGAATCATGTAAGAAGCGCTACAGAAACTACCAGACTTTTTACCAGGGACGTCATACTGTGAAAATGTGGGGGCAGAAAATGTCACGGCCGGACGAAAGTCCCGAGCGAGGCGCAGAAGGCACGAAACGCCGGAGCGCCGAGAGAGAACGCCGGAGCGCCGAGAGAGGTAGAGTATGGGGAGGGGCGTCGTCTGAGGACGTAGTCCTGCAGAAAAAAAATTAAATAAACGTTAAAATTGCACATTTCCATGCATTTTTAAGCTAAAAGTAAAACGGTTTCATCTGCAGTGTATGCAAGGCACATGCGAGCAGCGAGGAGAGTGAAGTTTCGGAGGGGCGCCGTAGCTTTTCCTTAGTATGGGAGTTTGGGGAGCTATGCTCGAAACTATTTTTTTCAAAAAGTTAACGTTGAAATTGCACATTTTTGTCCATTGGGGGTAGCCTACATACCCTACTTTAAAACAAGCCAGAAAAACTATTGCACACGTACAAGAAATTTGTGCACGGATACATAGATAACCTTGAATCGCGTGAGCTACGACAGTTACAAGTAAACATTATTTCACCGGACGTATGCAAGAAGCCCGACTTGTGGGGAAGTCGCATTGACGAAGAACTACACCTTTGTGTCGGCGAGAAGCCCACATCCTGCGGCGACGGAGGTGGACCGCTGCAGTGCCGTGCTGCTGACGGAAGATGGAAACTGGCAGGCGTGACATCTTTCGATATCAGTCCAAAGGCTCCTGGAGTTTATACGAAAATTGCTCCGCACCTTGACTGGATAAAGAAATACGTTAAAGGTACATAATTTGGCCTATAAATGTGAAGACAGGCTCGAGCTTCGACCAATGAACTAAAGTTACTTAGTTTCTGACCAGTGCATTGAGCAGCAAAATTAAGCATTAGATTTACGTGCTCCTGTTTAAACTTATACACGTTTGTCATGTCATGCACATCTACGCATATTATGAAATGAGGACTTGAGCTGACAAGACCATGCGGCGTGTAGCCTATAGTTAATTAAGCATAACATTTTTATGTAATCGGATAGATCACACGTTATTTCATTATTTTCTTCTCTAAGGCAGGTTATGAAAATGCAATTTATATGCCAGTAGTTGTATATTGCACAATTCATTTAAAAAAATTAAGCCACCGCACTCACGTTGTGTGTGCATGTGACAGAACTTCCTGAAGTAAAACAGAACGTCGTCTGGGATGAAAGACGTCGCAGAAGATGTCAACGGAACGGAGATGTCCTATGTCACTTTAACTTCGATAGATAGGCTTAGCTAGCAGGAATCTAATATAAACATCAGCCTGTATGCTGTAAAACATTCTAATGTCGAGTTTACTGGTAAAGCAATAAAGTAAAGATAATTGCGCACTGTTTTTATCTTCCCCCATATTTTTGGGGTCGGGCAATCTAATGGTGTCATTTAAATATACCCCGAACGACCCCTGTTGCCATAGCAAACATTCAGAAGTTGAAAATCTTGCATTACAGCCAATGTAGACTTCCAAGCGCTGTTATTTAAGGTGGGTCCTTGTAAAGTTATCAGACGGTTTCTTATTGAATTTTCCTCAGTTTTATTACTGCGCAACTATCCGGACAGAACTCCAAGAACGAATGCGTCAATCAACCGTCAGAAAGCCAGCCTAGAAGTGACGTCAGGAGGCGTGGATTTCTCAGGCCTAACTGAACTTAGGTCATAGCGATTTCCTGGCTACAGATTGTAGCCCCAAAATGTAAACACACTCTTATGCTCCATCTCCAGGCCAACATAAGTCTCGGAGAAAGCCTTTTTAGAAGCTACGACGATACTGTTTGTAGCCTTAACCTACTGCTACTTAATATTCAATTTCTCCCCAGGCTACCATGACCTTCAACTTGGCAAAGCTCAGACAGCCATGGAAAACTCGATGGTTTCAGATTTTTATAAGCAACTGACATTCTGCTGGCCAAGACGCCTCGCTATACCAAGCCTACCGTACCAAACGACCTTTGAGAAACTTTTCCTACAATACCAGCAACCGATTAGCTATTCGTTAAATTAGCTTTCCTCCAAATGAATGGAGAAAACGTCTCCTTGCCTGTGTTCGCATAGTGGGCAAACTCTTCAAGCAATTTTTGCTGCAGGCAGTTGAAAAATGGACAACTGGATGAAATGTCAGCTAAAGTGTCAGAAATGTGAACAAAATGCATTTTACGCGTTATGTTAATTAAGCAGTCATATCGCATTACATAAAAAGGTGATATTTCGCTGGTTGTGTTTTCCCCAGGTAGTGCAAAAACAAATGTTAAGTGCGATAAAAAACTAAATGGTCATTTGATGGCAAGTTGTATCAGGAATATTCGTACCAAAAATTATCAAAATCTGGTAATTGGTTTTCAAGTTACAGTCAAAAATGTCGGAGATGTTTTTTGACACACAGTGTAGTATCAAAACAATCAATCAATCAAGCAAGCAGCTACCGGGTAGGCATTTATTCGGAATAAAACGACTGACAATGTTATTGTACAAAACACTCTTAAACAAAACAGAACAACAGAAAACTACTTAACTTGTCAATACGTCAACATCACGCAGTAGTAATTTATGCAGAAAAAAAACATTAGCTTAGCAGCGTTCATAATGTAAACGTTATATAAGAGCCTGCTTTATATAATTGTTCTACCGCTGAGCGACGATCACCGAGCTGTTTAGGTCGGACAGGCTATAGGGTGTCTCAGTAAAATGTCCCTACTCTGTTTCATCACTGTCTCCAAAATTACTGAAAATGCCGAGAATGAAATCAAACTTTTCAGCAGCAGTTTCCTCTTGTAACCTATTTGGGCATGGTGGAAAATCAGAAATAATGACGGATCGTACCTGGAAACTTTTTGCCGGACCGTTTTAGAGATCACGTAATTAATGACGCTGAAGAAATTAAGTGAGGTTCCCTACAGCTTTTCGATAATGCACGCTAAGAGGCCATTGTTATAATAACCTTCTTGCATGACACGACGACAATGACGGGTGCCTGCGATTTAAGCGCCACGATGGACGGTGTGTGAATCTAAAAGCGAAACATGACGTAAAAACTCAACATCAGCTGCTCCTGATTGCCCGACGCGATCGTAAGCTTAGTTAGATTACAGCTTCGATAGATGAGACTGATTTCCATGTGGTTTTCAAGACATGCAGCTGCTATAGCTGTTAGCTGGCAAATATGCGCGTTAAACACTCGCGGATTCTACGACACTGCTGCAAACGCTAATTATTGTCTATTGTCTTTCCTAATTCTACAGCTACTGATATAAATTTATAAAATGTCACATAATCCTCTGCAGCATGTTTTTAGTCACCACAGGTCCGTCCAAAGTATATTTTACAAAGTCTATTTTACAAAATCTTAGCCCAATTAGTCGCTCAAGCTGCGGTTACATGTAAAGTGAAACATTTGCAAAACGTTGCAATCGCTGCAACACATTTTTTCCATCTTAAAAGTATCCAGAAATTTAGAACGTAAAATAAAAAGTTTTGTCAATTTTACATGCGACATTATGTTTAAAGCTTAAAATATTTACCTGATTACTTATTTACTGCATGCACTACTAAAGTCATTACCGGCCTATACGAAAACACGAAAACTTTCAATTTCGTTCACTAATGCACAATAATACCAATAGGCCTAATACACAATAACACACAGGGGCACAAAAAGTTTCTATTTTTACACTGTAGTTCGATGTGCATATTTATTTATAAGCATATTTTTAGTGGCTGAAAAATATAGGCCTACTTAATTAGATGAACAATAAGCAGTGATCACGAATGTTTCGTCACCCTTTTAATTTTTAAAACAAAGAACCTATATTATGTGAGAACCTCATAGGCGCCTGAAATTTTCATAATGTTAAAACTCAGCCCTGAGTGAATTCAGTAGGCTGTAGAGCGCCGATATTTGCAGTAATAATATCAGATCGTCAAAAACACACGTGTCATGTTCATTCTTCCTGCAGTAGTAACAATATCTGAACGAACAAATAATAGATATATTACGCAGCGTTTTATTTAGTTTTCAAAAGGTTGTGGGAAAATAAATGTTTGATAAATGACTTAAAGTCCAAAAGGCTGAAAATTAAGGCCGGGGAAGGCCGAAAGTGCAGATCTGTTCTTCGGAGGGGCAGCGAGTCTATTCCCCACTACCAGGGTAACTAGAAGGTTCGGAAAGTGCTCTCAGCTGCGACCAGCCATAGAGCTTTTGTTATTTTTAGCACTCAGAATGGATTTTCCTGGCATTGTAGCATGGCTAATAATTGGATTACAAAAATGAGCTAACCACAATGCCCTTCGCAGAAGACTGGACATACTCAAAGCAATAATAAATCTCAGATCGCATCACTTGATTTTGTCACTAACCGCTTCTTTATGAAGCTTTTTAATACAAATAATATGGAAATCATAAAGGCTTGTCAAAGTTATTTTTCGTTCAAATTACCTAGTGTTCTCATTCCGATACGAGTAAACAAATTCACAGCCA
>Ga0209367_1000969_pt1 | contig 33060 bp, 21 predicted proteins | sample WorMetLIZISLAND2_FD_187412 | JGI IMG/M metagenome (GOLD analysis project Ga0209367, IMG submission 187412) | Marine gutless worms symbiont microbial communities from Max Planck institute for Marine Microbiology, Germany - Olavius geniculatus... ... | reverse complement strand
CTTTCTATGGAAAGAATTGCTAAGTTCGTCAATCTACCTTCCGTCATTGTTGACCTGAGATATGTCATAATGAGTTTCATCTTGGAGAACGAACGTTCGCAGCCAGAAAGAGAAATAGACATTGTCAACAGAATCTGCAGTCCCACTTTCAAGTTGGGAAATACGTCATTTCCACCAAATGACATAATGAACTTGAAAATACCAAGAGGAGTTACGTCAACTCCTACACGTCTGCTGACAAGAATTCGACAGTCTTGTATTTCATCCACAAGCACAAGCCAGAAGGGCCAAATTTCCGAATTCTGCATTTTTGCCCCTCCAAATGCTGCCCCCTGCACAGTGCCGCCCGAGGCACATGCCCACTTCGCCCCCCTTTCCGCCGCCACTGATTGAAATTGCTATAATGTCTGCAGAAACATTTTATGGTCAGGGAATTGTTGCCTGCAATGTTGGAAATAGCATTCTATATTGGAGCCATTCACTAGTTGGCAGCGCTATAGACGACCAAATGATAAATATGCAATAAATCAACTTGGCATTTCGCCAAGTCACATGGTCGTCATCAACCAATCAGATGCCGGTTTACAAAGATTGCCGAGTTACCCCGGGTTTAAACCTGGAGTTACTAACCCCGGGTTACCCCTCATTGCAAAAATGCAAAAAAAATTACCCCAAGATTTAACCTTCAATCTCGGGTTAGACAATCTGAAGTTTACCCCTTGTTTCAAAAACCGGGCATTACACTGCATAAGCAACAAAAGTCACATTATAAACGTCCATCAATCATCAGTCATTTAAGGTGGTTAATACGTCCAGAATCTTAGTCAAATATTAATCACTCAAAATTAGTCCATTTTAACAATTAATCGATTAATTAATCGTCAACTTCTGCAGCCCGAACAAAAACCTAGAATTAATTTATAACACACAAGCATGAAAACAGTTCCTAAATCTTCAGAGTCCTGAGCTTTATACAAATCATAAATGAGCTCCAATACAACAAAAACATAGCTCAAAAATCAGTCAGCAAAGGTTTCCCTAAGACAAGCCAACCCAAGACAACATAGAAAACAGCCAACAAAATAACTGCACTTCGCAATAACAATGTAATAATTACAAAACATATTACAACAGCTGCCATGCAGGCATTCAGTTCATAAATGGTAGAATAAGGAACGCACCAAATGACGGCCGAAGGGCCGCTGGTGAAGATCACCTGCTGTAGTCTCATCCATTCCATAGATGGCGTTTCCTAATGAACATCATTCACATTCACAACAGAAAATCTGACAATGTCACACAGTTCAGTCATTAAATTAAGCTCAAAAGTAACAAAAAGTATGACAGATTTCAACAAAAATTGGAATTCTCTTTCTCTTCATATCTGCTCATCTAACAGGCTTGCTGCTTTCAAAAATTTAAATAGCATCTGAAATCTCACCTTTTTGCTTCAACCTGGGCCGCACTTTTTTAGAGGCGACAAAATACAATATTCTGTTTAACAATGTTATCGGACTTCAAATTAACAACACTCAGTAAATGATTGAAATCCACATTCGGCAGGATTACTTAATCTACTTATGTCTACTCGATGTCTCAAGAAAAAAATATCAAACTAATTCAGATGGCCTGTGGGCAGGTGAACCATCTTATTATGTAACCAGCCGCCTTGGTCATCTCAGCCTTCCATCCCTCTGGGGTAGGTAAATCGAGTACTAGTCACCCACATGCCAGCACCATAGATTTAATTTTAGACCATTGGCACTATATACACTGTGTCTCAAATATTGTCCAAATCTTTGCCAATTATTAACAGATTTTCCAAATTTTTTCACTGGCAAAAACTACATACAGTTGGCAATAAAGCAAATATCGAGTATCCCACCACACTTGAACTGTGTCGCTACATTACCTTGTGAAATATAAATGCAAGATAAACTAACAATAACAGGTAAAAAAGTGCGTTGAACAATGAAAGACACTTCAGCCCAAGCTCACGATGAATAATCTGTACGATGCTACACTGTGTTAAACCTATCCTTTTAGATGTCTGGCGAGTTCAACAATGTGTTTGTTTCTGGTCTTGGTGGTTTGACAAGCCTCCTACCATTTCATCCACCGTGCTGAGTGGTCACGTTCTCTTCCATACGTGCATCGTGCATGCGTCAGTCTGCCAGTCTCATGCCTTTTGTCGGTGCTTCCTGTTTCCCAAAACTTTTTAGTAACAAAGTCCCTCTTGCATTTTATCTTTAAGAATTTTGACAGAATTCTCTAAGAACTGTATTTTTTGAACTGGAATACAGTCTTAACCAGAGACTTTTCATTGCTAAATGGCATGTTACATTACAAGTGTATTGTCACTGCATTAAAAATTATGATTCACAATAATGTTGTCTGCTTTTGTTTATAAACACAAGAAATGCGTGCATAAAAATTAAACTTTCTTTGATTTTAGTATAAAAATTAGTTGAAAATTGTTTCAGAAAATAATATTTGCACACGTATTACTGTGATTTTAGTGATTTTTGACAATTTGTGTTTCACAGGGTAGTGTAGTGACACAGTTAAGATGTGGTAGAATACTTAATAATTGCTTTATTGCCAATTGTATAAAGAGTGCGCTAGTAAAAGAATTTTGAAAATTGGTTAATAATTGGCACAGACATGGACAATACCAAGTGTGACATTTTTTTGAGACACAGTGTACATAAAAATATGCTATGGATTGATTGACTGATGTATAGATATATCACTAAGGATAACGATGATGATTAGTATTTATTCAATGCTGATGAGATTAATTGACATACTGTTGTAAAATACAATTCGCAACAACAGCGGATGAGTTTCAAAAGTTAAAAACCAAAAATCTAAAAATAATGCGCTTTGTACAACACATGGAAAATAAAGTTACGCTTGCCAATGCTCGTGACTTTACATGGAAGCCCATAATTATGTACGCAAGCACGGGTGAGATGTGGTGCATCACAAATAGATGGTAGCATCGTAACAGTCGACACAGGGGATGAATATTTGTCTTTTAATGAATGAAAAAGATGCTTATCAGTTGTGTTCATAAAAGACAACCATAGTAGATAAGTGCAGTAGTAGTCTATACGAGAAAGGTAAAAGCTGGCCAGCGTGTTAACGTACAAATAGAATGCTGATGTGTTGAGACATGTAGAGGCCCGCTGCACCCATGATCATCATGACTGCCATCACAACAGCCACCCACATGATCAGCCGCTCATGACGCATCACAAACGACTCCTAGTCATAAACAATTTACGCACCACATCTATATGAACAAGAAGAACAAGATATTGCAGACAGAACTAGGTCCTGAGAGAGAGCTTATCAACTTAGCAGCACTGAGCCAATGAGGGTGGAACCCAATTAAGCATACAACACAAGTCATTGTAGTCGGCCCGTAGGCCGAGCGTAGTTGACCAATCAGCGTCGTCCACGGTATAACCACGGCCGTTCAACTGAACGGGATCAGCTGATCCAAGTTCAACTTGGTGCAACATAATTCAGTGTGAACTCGGTTCAACTCTTGATCTAGGTTCAGCTGAACCAAGATCATGAACGACGTTAGTGCAACTCGCCCTAAGTCTGTGACGTATGGCCAGTACGACGCCAGAGCTACGGTTACTTTCCCAGCTGCAAAGTTTCACCACCCCTTTATACTGCTTGATGTGTGAACAACTTGTCCAGGGTTGTTAACTGGCAGTGCACTGGCCGAGAGTTAAACCAAAGACCCCTCTGTCACAAATCGAACACTCTAATCACTCAGCCACCAAGCAACTACTAAAGGGTAGCCGCCAATACGTTAGCACTGGAACGACAATCATGACATATGTCTGTAGCTTACGTAACGCTCATAGTAAAAAGGTAAAGGCAAAGATCAGAATATAGCTCTTTAGAAGACTGCACCCCTCACAAAGCTATGGAGCATCACCTGCCATATGGGATCACACAGTGTTACCTGCCACCTGACACAGGTGAACGTGTTCCACCTTTATCCCAGCCAAAGAGGCTGGTACTCGATTTACCTACCCCGAAGGGATGGAAGGCTGAGTTGACTTAGGCGGTTGGTTACATACCGAGATGGTTTACCTGCCCGCAGGCAGTCACCCATCCAAGTACTAACCTGGCCCGGCGTACAGTAACTTCGTTGATTAAATGAAACGTGTTACCGCTATGCCAGGCCTGTGTCACAGGTAAAAAAAGAAGACAGGTAAAGTACTACAGGTAAATGACTATACCTTGTCACAGGTGACGCACGGTGGCAGGTAGAATAGCTGCATGATATCGAGGACCAGAGTCATGAGACTGAGTATATAGGCATAGGCCAGTAGCTGCATGAACGCCCACTGGTTGTCCTCCCCGACACAGTTGTTTATCCTATCAACCACACACCAGACTTAGGGCCAGTTTGTTACGGCTACTACTATTCACACTACTGCTACTGCACTATTACCACTACGACAACCATTACTACAGGCTGGGTATGTAGGCATAAGCCAGTAGCTGCATGAATGCCTAGCGACTGTCCTCAGCAAACGTTATTTACATTATCGATAACACCACGCAGACACTATTACTAATACTACGAATATCACCACTACTAATACTACCAGGGTACAACTACTAATACTTCTACTATGATTACAACTACTTTCTGTTTAACTTTTCTGCAGCTAGTCATAGTTAGATAAAGTAAAGAATGTACCATATGTTTTAGTCATTTACTTGTGTACAGATTTTTAAAAAATTTCAGTTTGCCAGAGCAAGTTGCACGCCATTTCGAAATCGAAACATTCAAAAATCTTGGGAAGAGACATTGCTCAGACCATTCCCCGTCAGAAAGGTAGACACCTGCAGTCCCGCAATCACTCCTATCTTCCCTCCCCACAGTTTTGTTACCTTAATTTAAAATAAAATCGTCAGCCCCAGCCCACAAGTTTTGACATGCCCCAAGTTTTAACACCCCAAAACCCAGGTTTGATGCTTCCCAGCAAAAAACCCTGGGTTCTGAAAAAAACCCTGTAATTGGAATCCCTAGTACAAAATACAGACCATGCTATTGACTTACCAGACAGCAAACCAGCAGACCTTCTGGCGGGGGCGGTGAACTTGACGGACATGAAAACGACAGAACATCAAAATTGCAGGGCAGAAAACAGCAGGACATGAAACTGCGAGACATGAAACTGCAGGACACGAAAATGTACAAAGTACAGTACAAAGTACAGAGTACAGACCAAGGGCAGTGGTGATCCATCTTGCGCACACACTGACCACATCGTCTGCAGTGGTGTGCCAACGGCGGCCGGTGACGACAACATTTGCCACACACTGTCCAATCGTCTGTCACAACACCAGCAGCATAATACAATGCCTAACAAAATCCACTGTCAAAATTCTACTGAGCAGAAATCTGGTAAAAATGGACAAAATATAACTAAAATGCTCAGAAAACAAATTCTAAATTGAAGTCCATAAGCCACATGGCACAAGAATATTTTAAGTCTGCATTCAAAAGCTGAGCATTTGGCAGCCTAGAAAATGTTGGCAGGTTAGTTGATTCCAGGCTAGTCGTGCGGTGATGATAAAAAAACTACTATTACATCAGGGGTCTCAAAACCATCTGGGTATTTGGGCCACATTGCTAAACATCAGTTAATCGATGGGCTGCAATTATTTTAAGGCGACGAAATAAAATATTCCGTTCAACAATGTTATCTGACTTCAAATTAACAATGCGCAGTAAATGATTGAAATCTACATTCGGCAGGTTTACTTAATCTATTTATGTCTATTCAATGTCTCGGGAAAAAAATATCAAACTAGTTCAGATGGTCTCTAATAATTGTGACCGCCCAGTTGGCAGTGTTTGGAAAAAACCACAGTGTCAACGTTAAGCTAGGAGATCTAAGGGAGTGTTACACCAGGGGTTCTGGGCAAAGTCCAGCCACCAAATAGTTTCTAGTCAATGTTACACTGAAAATACAGTATTTGGTGAGCAGCGAACGTAGATTTTGAAACCCCTGGTGGTGTGGCGTAGCGGTAACACGTTTCATCCCATCAACAAAGTTACTCTATGCCAGGCCATGTTAGTATTTGGACGATCTATATATTATTACCCTTAGTAGTTACTTAAGTCACATCAATTTTAGCTGAGACTCATCGAACTCCTTTCGATTTTGCAGAAGGAGAATCAGAATTAAATCAGATTTAAATTATTAAGGGATAGAGTCCCATAAAAGTTAGTAAGATTATATAGGTAGTCTAATAGAGATTAAATACGATTTGTAGTATAAAATCAGAAAAATATAAGTATGTAATCTCAGTATGTAACCATCCGCCCTGGTCAACTCAGCCTTCCATCCCTACAGGGTAGGTAAATCGAGTACCGGCCTATCTGACTGGGGTTAAGGCGGGGTGTGTTCACCTGTGTTGAGTGGCAGGTAACAGCGTGTGATCCCATATGGCAGGTGACACTCCACAGCTTTGAGATGGGTTTCCTATAAAGAGCTATATCACCACCTTTAACCTTTAACAGGTAACACAGTGCGTAGTCAACCAGTTGTACCTTTCGGCTGTTGTCGAGGGAACAGTGAGCCAGGGTTCAATGTTGAGGCTTTGATGAAGCTTGCTAAGCACAGACTGGATGGGATTGCGTACACTAAAACATAGCAATGAAGCTGGCTTTAGAGCAATGACCACTCAGACAATGCAAACCGATGATGATTGCTTAGCACGATGACTAGGGTCTTCAGTTTTAAGCCGGCGGCAAAATTTCGAGCCAAGCCACGGAATTTTCTCTTTGCCACAAAATTCTGACATTTCAGCAAATTTTGTCGAAGCTGAAAACTCACCGGCAATTAGCACAATTTTTGACTTGATGACGTATTTTTATCACCGAAAAAATCAAACTGAACTGCCAAAAGTTGTGGGCCCTACTAACAGCTATCGCAATACAGCACAATTGTAAATAAATGCAACGCAACTTGACAAATTGCACTTTTAAAACGAAAAATAAGATAAGTATGTTGTATGTTGCTAGCATAACTCAGCAAAATGTCATAATGCCAGCTGGCCCTTCAGAAACCAAAGTTTTTGAACAGGACAGAGCTCAGTTTACTGACAAATGAAAGGGCAAGGTAAGCCGCTGCATTAGGACGATTGGCAGAATTTTGCAAACTGGCCCGTGGAATTCGGCAAAATTTTCTGCGGAAAACTGTGCACCCTAATGATAAACACTGGTACTATAATGTTGTTATATTACAGCTAAAGAATGCTTATCCCACAGAAAGAAAAAAATGCATTATAAGGTTAAAACAGTAGACTGAAGAAGGTTGTGAAGTCAAGAAGCTCAGCTACTGCTTACAAGAACAGGGTGTCAGCTTTGTGCTATTGTTTCATTACAATGCTACTCTTACAAATTTTGCTATTATGGATTTAGCTTTGCATTTACGATTTTCTGCATATCTGCTTGGCAACACATGTATACAATGCTTGCAGCATGACTTTACTAAAAAAACCACAGCAATTATCCACATAAAAAGTATGATTACAGATATTCTTATCACACCATTTTTTCCAATGCATATAGGCCATTTTTCATAACAAATAAAATAAGCAACATATGCCATTGTACAACAATGCAGCAATATTAACCTGGTCATAACAGTTGCATTGCCATTTAGTTCACTAAACTAGAAAGTACAAAATAATTTCCATAAAACAGATTCGTCACGAGATACACTACTTACATATAAGCATAAGTATTGGCATACGACCATCGTAATAGCGAGGTAGCAGTATAGTTAAGAAAGTGCTCCAGTTGCCGTAGATCCAGTACAGTAGAATGACTGAGGCTTGGATGTATCCCGGGATATCCCGAACAACCTACAAGCAACAATGTTCCAACCATAGGAGAGTAAGTAAGTAAAGTAAGTAAGTAAAGTGTAAATTTATATAGCGCATACTCAAAAAGATCTCTAATGTGCTAAATACATTTTGTCATCAATATTTCGCAAAAATGTATGTCTTCAGCTGACGTTTAAAAGTATCGAGACTCAGTTCTGGGTCACGAAGCCTGTCTGGCAGCGAATTCCAAGTCGACGGGCCCGCCACAGAAAAGTGCCGATGACCGAAACTGTTCAATCGATAGCGCGGTACGACCAACTTCCGCTCAGTGGCAGAACGCAGATGTTGACGGCCAGCGACTTCTGCTGCGAGTGTACAACTGTTCATCAAGTACAGCAGAGCAGTTCCATGGAGACATCGATACATGAGCACTGAGTGCCACTATATATTTATTATTTCATCATACACGAAGTACAGAAAAAAGAAGAAAAAACGACAAAACAAAAGCAACACAAACTGAGCATCAAATGGACTACAAAGTATGGCTTGATTCTAAATATAGAATAAGACTGTCTAATTCAAAATGTAACAATATGGAGCCGTCAGAAAAGAACAAAATCAAAGCCATCACGTAGGTTCAACACCTGACGTAAGGCATCTACAATAAGCCAGTTAATCTCACTGACTGACGAATAAAACGACTTGACAAAAACATTGGTAGACATAGGCCTACTAATGTCACCGTTCACAAACCTTTCAAACATCGGTAACAGACAGACAACAACCACGACATGGTCATACATGGTTACAGCTTAACGATTGGCCCAAAAAATGAACACAAAAATTGTAGATTTTTGCATTCTTGAGTAACTCACACAAGTTAAAACACTTAGAATCAACTGTAACCTTCTACAGCTCCCTGAACCCAGAAAAAGCTTGGGATACCGTTTAGGGACAGACAAATTCAATAATCTGCACCAGGTGAACAAAACATTTACCGGTAATAACCCACTCGCAATTAAACCGTAAAAATACAGAATGTAAAAACATAGTGTTCTGTGTAGATTTAGACAAACAATGAAAAAAATTACTATGTACAGCCTAAGTCACAAATGGCCACAGTGTACCTAAGCTGCTATGGCTACGCGTATACGAGCCATGATCCCATATCAGGAGTAGTGATGATTCAGTATCAGAATTTCAATTTCGATACGATATCGATACAATAATTGGAAAATACCATGATATTGATGTCAATATTTTTAAGATAATAAGTATGTAAATGGTACACAAGCACAGGAGCAAGACGTGAACATTAAGCAGGTCAGTATGCTTTATTTAGATAATAAAAATGTGTCTCTGGCTGAAATTATATTACATCTGTAGTTAAATTACGACACCATTAACTTGCCCCATTTGCAAGCTTTCTTTCCAGCCATGCAATGTAGTGAAAAATCTGTAGAAAATATCGCAATATATCAAAAAACTCGATACTGTTTTCGACGATATGATACAATATACTGATATCGAAAATGATATATCAATATTTTCATCACTAATCAGGAGCCTCTAACTATCAGAAAGCAAACCTGAATGCGACCAACGAAAGGCAGAGTGCAGCTGCGAACATTTGGTGGCGGCGGCGGCGGCGACGTCAAAAGTTCGGTGTCAATATCAACTTTGTACGCTGAATCACGTAGACCCGAAGCGCTGTCAGCACCGTTAGCATTCGGTGGCCAAGCCACGCCAAGCGTGCTCATGACCCCCTCACTCACCACAGATGGATCCACGGCCATCTCTCTACTACTGCTACCATGCAACTCACGTCTCATTGGATTACTGCAAAGCAGACGACAGTACTGTCAGTCAGTACCATTCCCCAGCTGGGCAACTAAAAAGTTGTTCATGAGCAGTATAAAATAACTGGGATCGTAACATTCATGAAAAACAAGGAGGAGTAAAGTTATATACAGTAGGATTAACAGCAACAACTTCTTATGACTCAGTACAAAGCTAGAAGAATAACCTGTACACTGTACATAGTATTTAGAAAGATTCACACAAAAATAGGCGTGGCAGAATGTAGGGCGCAGACTGCGGAAGTAACAACATACTGTTAAATGTCGTTAAAGCAAGTGGTACCAGTAATTAACATACACGAAACGACGTTCTACATGTCTGCTACGAAGATAAAACTAACTTTGGTAAAACTAATACTCTTTTATTTACCTCAAAAAGTACTATAGTAACAAGAAAACAACAATATTTCTACTTCCGCTTTTCATTTGCTATGGCTAGTGATGTGCAGAATATCAGACAATAAAATCGAAAAGTTACGTTGTATAAAATTATTCGTTTAACGAACAGAGATGATAGATCAGCATGAATGATTAAAAGTAAACAAGCGGGCAGTAGCGACCTGTCCGCATGAGCTTTACCGTAGTCGGCCTGTAACCTTGATTTCGGCCTGCGGCCTCAATTTTCGGTTCTTCGGGCCTCACTCGGCTTTTTTACGGCCTCGATACACGTCGCTGCAGCGTAGCACTATTTTGCAGCGTCTATAATGATGCGTCACGATAATGACGACGACGTCTATATGACGTCACATCTAATCGCAGTCCAAAATGATACATCCCTATTTTAAAGATGACAGTCTAAGACTGCATTCGAATATCCAGCTTCCATTCTATTCATTTTTAACTTAAACTTTTACACTCTATTTCCAGCTATGGAGAAAACCTACAACCTTTGCCATTTCTAATAGTACTTTTTAAAAACTGCGCTGTTTTCGATATTTATTTATTGTTTATTTTTTGCCGTTTATGCTACTGCATCTTATGTTAACATTTATTTGTTAACGTTTTTCATGCATAAACAGATAAATGCCTTTAAATCGGTTCACAAATGACTAGAACTAATGTTTAAAAATACCCAGAAACCAAACGTCCACTTATAATTTGTTTGTAAATTGTGAACCAATAGAGAAAGTACCATACCCCTTAATTTCAGAAAATAATAAACTCCCAAAAGCCAATTACTAACTTAACAGTTAGTCACAACACACCGCAATCTCGAAATTTTTTTAGCAACAACTTCAACAGTTTAATAAATTGTTATAAGTTAATGTCAGTTTGACCTGGACGAACTGGGAGATATTATAACGTGATGTAAGGTAAGGTAAAGAGCTTATACTGTGCAAGGCCGGTAGCCACAGTATACAGGAACTCATCCCTTTGCGATATCCTTGAGCCAGGGAGTACAACCAGGGTTAAAATTGTGAAAAATTAGCTGGGGGGTTAAACTTTTCGACGGTCGGAGACAGAACAAAATTGTGATGTAAATCGTATGTATACAGTATATAGCTGCCCACCCCGTACATAATTTGACGGTGTGTTAGGGGGGGGTTGAGAAAACAGTTGGGTGCTCAACCAACTTAACCCTCCCCTCGGCAATTCAGTCACTGAGGACAACTAAAGATTACATACATCTCTGTTGGGTGGATTAGTCCTTAACAGAGACTCCCTGTTACCTCCGCACGTTGTGCTACTCATTTTATCGACCAAGGTGGATGAAGGGCTGAGTCGACCCTAACGGGATACGAACCCGGGACCTTGCAATCCAAGGCTCAGCCATCTAACGACTAAGCTATCCCGCCATCAGAATAATGAACAACAAACAAGCTAAATGTAACGGCTACTGTTTGAATGTTCTGCGGAAAAAACACTGCTTGACATTTACTTCACAAAATTGTAAAAACAAATTTCTTCTACGGCAAGATAACCAGTCGAGTTGATGCCAGATGAACCCCCAAAAATCACTTAATTAACCAAGTTCTCCTTACAATTTAGTAATCTTTCTCATTTGTTGCTAAAAATCACTTAAACAGAAAGTTCCCATATTTGATAACAGCAATACCGTTCGTGACTTTGGCATAAATAATGAAAATCCGACCTTTCCTACATTCAACCATAATTTTATGGCCAAATCAAAATAAATTACAAGAACTCGCAATAAAATATATACACGCAAATGATCAGTGATAATAAACCATTATGCTACTGCATTTTGGTGAAGCGCTTGTAAAACAAAAAAGCAAAAGTTTGCATGTGCTTCATTTTCCAAAAAAAGCACGTTTTTGCAGTTCCAATAACGATTCGACATCCAAATATCTCTGTCATCATAATTATATATTCAAAAACAATGCAGCGAGTCTCCAAGTGTGCTCAAACTCAATATATGCAATTAAATGCTGAGATGTTATTCTCCAATTGTGAGTTAAGTGTGCACAGTGGGTCGACACCATTCTAACAGCGATGAAAAAATGTCAACGGATATGCAGTTTTGTGCTACAACAAAGTTTCCACTCGGCTCGCCTCCATTTGTAACAAGTAGCTCTGGCGTTGGCAGCGGCGTCGTGGGCTGAAAAAAGCAGGCCGGACAGAAAGTTGTATTTTCCGACAGACACAGCAAATTTCCGAAAAAATTCCATCGGACACAGTGGTGGTTCTAGGCCTGAAAATCTGTGCTCCACCCTGAACCCCGGAGGACAGGATCGCGTTCGTCATTGAAAAGACTCATAGGTTGAAACGATAACTTAATAAGTTACGTTCGATTCATCGAAAACAACCTTTAACCACATGTCTATGATTACTTACTGTCTGCCGCAGTGACACCTGGTAAACAGTCGTTCCGAAGAAGGCAGCAGCGGTTGCCAAAACTTTAACGAGTTTCCAATTAAAGGTTGTTTTTGATGAATTTACGTAAATCATTAAGGATGGCCTTTACTTAAACCAGTATCACCAATAACACTTCCCATCGGCCTGAAGTGCTCAAAATTTTGACTTTGCCCCAAAATTTCCAAAAATAGGGACCTTTCAGCTACAAACTTTTCCAATTTTGGATGACAATTTTCGAACAAGAACAAGATTTTCCGACAGCCAAAAATTCCGGGGAAGAGGCAATTGCAGCCACGATGCCACTGCTGGATGTCAGCCTGCTTTTAGTCAGTAGCGTAGGGCGGTGGGGGTGGAGCCTCGACATCCTCAGTGCTGGCATTGTTTGCAATCTCCTCGTACTTGGGTGGCAGCAACAGCTACACATGAATGCAACAACAATGCACACACTGTACAACTTCTGATACCAAATCCGGCATAAATGTCTGTCTCGGTTACAAGCTTGGTGGTCCCTAAATACAGGCCTGGGGAATATGCAGTAGTAGCAATACAGCTAAGTAAGCAAGCAATTTATACAGCATGTTAACTGTGATTACCTAAAATGTGCTCGATGTGCTATTTAAAAAAAATTAAAATATTTTAGATGATGTACAAAAGTAAAAGCAAACAGTGCATGCTGCATTTAAGAATGTTCAGAGGAATGTTGCAACTAGTAGTATTAGTAGTGCTAACTTGCACGAATAGAAGACAAGAGCTTTTATTTTAAATATTACGATATGTATTGATCAAGCTGATCAGCTTGGTCCAAAAGTAAGCAACCATCTAGTGCTTGCGCCACATTCATCAGATGAACAAGGTAAACTCTCCCAGCGGCATCTGCCTAATAACACCATAACTATTGGCGTTGATATTATTATTATTATTATATTCAAAATATTTCAGCAATTTGCAATTAACTTGTCTGCAACTTTGCCTTTCAGTATTCTAAATGTTCAGTATTTCACAAGGTGAAATGAAATTAACCATGAATAAATTCCAGAAAATCAAAACCCAGATTTTAGGACACTCACATGGTATTCATTTAACATGGATTCATAACGTCCAATTGCAAAAATTTTTCACCGCACTGTGAGGTAACCAGGGTATTGGACAATGCATTTAAACATGTGCCAACTATTCGTATTCTATTCGCATATAACCAAATGTAATAAATTATTCTTATTCGGCCAAATGGTAAATCTACTATCCAGTACAGTCCTGAAAAATTGCAAATGCATAGATTTAAGTTTCTAAAACATAGCTGATGTAATAAAATATTTTATTACAAGTGGACCGAGAGACTAAAATCGAAACAATTTCGGCGTGTTTTTTTTGGTATGTGGCTGCACGGTAACTAGTGCAAACCTGTGCATCCTCCGGTGCTTGCGCTGCATCCTCCGAATCAAAGGATCTGCGACGCCTGGTTGCTGCTTCACTGGCCTGGGACAGGTACTTGTAGCACGACCACACCATGCCCATCAGGTACGCCTGTACACGTCATTACATCTTGTATCAGTAACATTGCTGGTCGCATCGACGAACATAATGTTGGGATCGGTTAGTACTTGGATGGGTGACCGTTGTTGGCAAGCAGGCAAACCATCTCGGTATGTAACCAGCCACTTAGGTCAACTCAGCCTGGCCATCCCTCTGTGGGTAGGCGCAATGAGTACCAGCGAAAGCGAGGCCATAAACAGGCACATCGCACAATGCACTAGTCCCGTATCCGTGGTCATCCTGCAGTGTAAACTGGTGTCCAGGTAAGGGCTAAAGAAACAGAGATCCGTGCTGCCCTGTTGGCCCCATAGCTACGGAAAAACTATTCTCTATGTATTTGTATTAGTTGCTCATGAAAAGAAATGGTCCGGTTGCTATAGTGCTGCTTACATGGTCAGGCTCGTGACCGAAAACACCTTTCACATATAGCAGCCCCTGAGACATGTCTTTTGAGCTATTAACCATCACTACTTACTTTAACATAGGTTATTGCAACAAAAAGTAATCATAACAAGGTAATGTTCATATGAACACAGAGTCTGTCCAATGCATTTCGACAGTTTACAGTAAATGTCCGTATAAATATATTCAATGAGCTGTTTAGACTGGTAGAAAAAAAACCAAACAGTTTAATTTCAAACTTACAGCACCAATAATCCTTTCATCCTTCTGTATTATTTTAACTAAACAATAAACATTGTCAGTTATGAGAACATTCGATTCATCAATAGCGCTTTACTATAAAAGGTCCATCCTCACCATGCGTCTATCTTGCACCGTTACAGAGATATGGCGCCTCAAAGATAATGGGGTCACGAGTTTGACCTTTTGGGGTCACGTGACGTCATTGGTCACGTGACCATTCGACTCACAGGGGTCGACTTCCTATGGGTGGTCCACGGTGACCATGATCCATCTGGCACCGTTACGGAGATATGGCACCTCAAATGTTGGATGCACGGACGTGGAAATGGAAAGAAAGAACAAAGAAGAAAAAGAGGAAAAAGAAGGGGTAAGAAAAGAAAAGGGAAAGAGAATGTGGAGGGGGAAAAGGAAGGGAAAAGGAAAGGTGAGGGGAAAGGAAGGAGAAGGGAAAGGGGAAGAGGAAGGGGAAATGGAAAAAGGAAGGAAAAGAGAGGGGGAAGGGGAGAGAAAAAGAAGAAAGGAAAAAAAGAAAGGGAAAGGGAAAGGAAAAAGAGAAGAGGAAGGAAAGAGGAAGTGAAAGGAAATGGAAAACGGGAAAGATGAAGGAAAAGGGGAAGGAGAAATGGAAGAGGAATGGGAAGGGACAGGGAAGAGGAAGGAAAAGGGAATGAAAACGGAGAAGGGGAAAGGAGAAGAAAAAGGTAAAGGAGGAAGGGAAGGCGAAAGAAAGAGAGCTTAAGAAAAGTTGGACGCATGAACGGACGGACACTCGGACATTCAGGTGATTTTATACTCTGTCCAATGCTATGCATCGCATTGGACAGACAATAATGGTAATCGGGGGAAGCACTGTAAACTCCCCAGTGGGGTTTGGGACATACCCCTGGCTGCAAACATTTTTGCACCCCAAAAACTGCATCCAGTGATGCTATCCTGTTTTCCCTGAGACTGCACAGAATTCCTTGATAATTTCTGAAGTTTTCCAGGTTCAGAAAATTATCTAAGTATTCCAAGTCTGTAACCATCCTGAGCAGGTATGACAGTATCTTAAAAATTACAATACAGAAAATGAGAGATACTGATCGACTCATGCAGTACGAAACCTGCTGTGAATTCACCATCTTATCTGTGGCATTTGCCCTAACATACTGTCAGGATGGATTCACTACGGCAACAACAACAACAACATAAAGCCCAGCAGTAGCTAGCACAGTCAATCGTACTGGTCGTCAGTGACCTTCAAGGTCATCCAAGGTCCATCATTTTCAAGTCATTTGAAAGGCAATATGCGACTTCCTATCAATGATCAATAGCAACCTAGACCCTATCTTGCACCGTTTAGCCACGGTTCATACATGACAGACAGATGAATGGACGACAACCATGACAACAGCTCGACCATTACGTAAGTACGATCGGTTAACAAAAAATAAGGACATCTTTAGCCTAGAGTGAAAATAATTACCTTGATGATGAGGACGCAGACAGATGCCAGGACAATCATAAGCATCAGACGTTCAGTCTTCATTGACAGCATCTCACACTTGTATGGGAATGAGTCCGGCTACAACAACAACAACTACTACTACTACTGGAACAGCAACTACAACTACACCCTGTCTCAATAAAAACATGCCACTTTTATTTGTTTTAATAACTCTGTTAAACATTGGCCGATTTTAATAAATTTTGGCTAGCAGCATCGGGAAGAAACTTGACGTAAATGACTATTGTGTGGCCCACCTCACCTTAATACTGTCGCTACACTACCTTGTGAATTACAGCAGTAGTATTTTGGCTATTTACAACAATGAATTCACACTGAAGAGCACGTGCTGGCTCAAAAAATTCCTTGCCTTGCCTTTAGCTGTCCTCAAAAAAATCAGAGACCACAAAATCATAAAAATCTGTCACATATTTACTATTAATCGTGTTCGTTTTAAGATCGTACATTAACAAACTAAAATGACGTATCGACTGCGAGTGAGCCGCTCTGGGTCTCGTGTTGTTGAGCATGCTGTTGGCGAGTTGCATCAACGTTCACCGCTTGCGTTCATGCTGGAGAAGGACTATTTGAGCCCACGCAGTAATAAAAACGATGTGATAGAACATGTAGAACTTTCTGAGAGATAGTAACTGTTACTTGTGTTTGTCACCATTCGATTAATCATTTCTGAGCCGACACATGCGCTATCCAGTATAAATTCATTGTTGATAATGGCCAAACTACGACTTCTAAATTTCACTAGGTAGTGCAGCAACAGTATTACGGTGAGATGAGCTAAACAATAATCGCTTATGTCAAGTTCCTTTGTGATGTTGGGTGCCAAAAATTAACAAAATCAGCTAATGTTTCACGAAGTTATTTAAAAACAAAAGTGGCATTGAGACATGGCATACTACTACAACTAAGAAAAATGATAATAATAAACTAATTTTGTATAGTGCCAGTATGTCGATCGACTTCAGAGGTGCTGTGATCCATCTGTGATCCAAAGATCTAAAACCAGATTCCTCCCCACATCAGGAACATTAATTGTGCTATGGCTTTAGAGCTCTAAAGACTTATCTGTTCCCACAGATGCTCTAGACACAGTAATGCACTATTAATCTCAGTCCTGAATATATGGCACTATCACATTTACAATTGTTAAGCGTTATACTCTTTTCAGCTTTGTAATTTAACACTTGAACATGAAACTAAGCCAACACAATTTGTCAGTATTTATAGTAGTAAAACTTTTATTTTTTCCATACTTGTCATAATATTTCTGAAGTAAACTTACAAGAGAGAGGAGCCACGTCTTAAGATAGGGCAGATAGGAAAAGATGGCAAAGACAAAGAGAGCAGTAGCGCAGAAGTCAAAAGCCTGCAGTCCCATGAACGGAATCATGTGTCCTGGACGACCCTACACAAACACACCACCAGTATCATACCAGCGTATGGATCAAGTCCGCCATTTCCAGCGGCCATAAGAAACCTGTTTTAGACAACAAATGGTAAACTAACTCTAATACTGACCCTAACCGCAACCCTACCCTAACCCTAACATTGGTGACCTTTCAAAATGGTGGGCCAACACCTGCACTATATACAGTGTTCAGACAAATGTATCAATCAACCGACCAAGCAAGCAATAAATGAATGAATAAATAAATAAATAATTCAGTACATAAATGAATCACTCATTGCTTGGTGAGTGAATTAAGTGCAATATTGCTAAAAATGATACACATTTATTAAGTGCTGAATCAAAAGCAGGAAATACCAGCTTTCGAGACTAAAAGCAGACACATTCACCATTCACGTTGCAATTATGTACAGTGTGTTAAACAATACGGTGGAACAGATTTTGCAGTAACACACTTTTGGCAGTTCATACAAAAAAGCATATTGCAAATAGCTAGTGACAGTAACATCAAAGAGTAGATCAATAATTCCTTATTTCCTTATTTTTTATTTTAATTTCACACTGTAGTACAAACACAAAAACAACACAAATGCGACTAATCCAGCGCCTGCATTTCACAAATATTGTGCCACCGATTAAAATGCTGTCATACAAATCATCATAAATGTAAAAAAGTAATCATACAAACCTTGATGACTCCAATGACAAGCAGTGCAGAGGAAGCAATACAGCAGATCATCATAGCGTACATGAAGAACGTGTCATCTATATGATCACATCAGATCAAATTATTATTTTAACAGTGACAGACAGCTATTGCATAAAAGGCATAATTATTACAGTTAATGCAAAAGAATAGTGCCATAAAAAGACGCAACAACGTCAATAAGTGTTGCATACAAAACAGATGCAATCTTAGCAACACAGGTATACGCAGTACTGGCATTATTACATTTCAAGAGTAAATCTTTGCTGGCAAAAAAAAACAAACTATATAAAATAAACATAATTTCATAAAAAGCTAAAGCTCTGTGCAGTGCGTAGACTTTATATGAAAGGCATCCAATAAGTAATAAGAATCAATGTATTAGACCAAAAAAATTGTCATATTCTACTAGGTATTTCCGAGTGAAATGTACATTCTCTACGAACACCCAAGAGTCTGTTGCAGATGTAACATCATTGTAAATTACGACATCATAGCATGTTAAACAGAAATGATTTGGAGTGCTAGCATAAATCGCAGAGAATTAGGGCTCACTCATGCATAACAGTTCTCCAGTCTGCACGAAGATTGACCAATGTAGTGCCTCGAGGGATCTAACAAGTACGTTTACGACTTTCTAACTTCCAACTACGAACATATGGTAGCCTAAGGAGTATGATGGACGAGACAAAACTGGTACCTGTAGGTAGAAAACACCACAGGACTCACCAGCGCTGAGTCCACCAGCCGAATGCTTCCAGAGAAAGTCCATGTGGCTGCGGTAATGAGGGGGGTCATCTCGTTGAGCCTGGCCAGCGACTGGTATAATCAGGTCTCTATCATCATCATCATCATCATGATCAGCCTGCTGAGCTGAAATCTTATCGTCCGGGTGGGACAACACATCCGCCAACTGGACTCCCGTCGATTCATGCTCAACCTTCGGCTTTGGCATCATGTTTCCCACGTCCTGTGCTGCCATCATTTGACCACGAAGCATCAGATCTTTGATATACGGCAACTCTTTGATACCAGAAGCTGCATCGCCCTTGTTGACCACCGGCTTTTCTTTATCTTCAGCCTGATAAACATAGACATACATGCCAAACAGTCTAAATCTGCCGTCAGTCACAACTCAATAATGACACATTTCACCAATATACCTGATGTAAAAATTTTGTGAAAATCATACTATAAAATACAAAAATTCAAAAGTCATACGATCCTTCATAGCTTGTCACAAGGTGCGATACAATTCATTTTCATCACGTTTACCAATGGAAACCAAGCTTTTCCAGTTGCCGCTACTCGTGTCTGAGAACAATCTGCCCGAACGCATCACTTCCGCAGTCCGCACCTTCCACAGAGCCTTCTATTCATGTTTTAACACTCATCTGTTTCACATTGCCTATTCCACCCTTTAGCGACTGTACACTAGTATACAGTTACAGTATTCATGCAGTGTTGCAGACACATTACTTTAAACACTTTATTCATTTTAGTTATGGCTAGGGTCCACAGTTTTCTGCGGTAAACTTTGCCAAATTCCTCGGGCCAGTTCGCAAAATTCCGTGGCTCACCATGGCAAAATTGTCCAAATTCCACAGCTTATGTGCCCTTCCATTTGCGCGTAAACTAAGCTTTATCCTGTTTTAAAAACTTCAGTATTTGGATGATGGCATGGCGCTCAGTTATGCTAGCAACACACAAAGAAAATTATCGATCTTTTATTCTTTTCAAAAGTGCAATTTGTCAATTGGTCATATTGTGTTAATTTATGATTGTGCCGTATACGACGGTAATTATTAGTAGGGATGCAGTTTTAGGCAGTTCAGTTCGATTTTTCTTTGTGACAGAGTGAGTTTAAAGCCAAAAATCATACTAATCGGCAATCATCAATCATTTCTTAACTTCTGCAAAATTCCGCGAAATTCCACAGAAAAGGGCAAATTCCGCGGCTCGGCTTGAAATTCCACGGCCTGTGGACCCTAGTTATGACATATTTATAGCTCACTGATATACAGATAAAATCAGGCCATCACGCTGTACAAAAGAAAAAAATAGCCAAAAGCAGTTGACTAAAAACAGAAACCATAATCACAAACAAAACTCGTTAAGACTCAAGAGGTCATACATGCCTGATCATCGGGAAAGATATCGTCACCCATCATCGGGCCATCCATCATGTGTCCTCCTCGCATCCATGGTCCATGGGGTCCACGCATGTGTCCTGGTCCACCGCCCATCATGTGTCCATCCTCCATCCAAGGACATCCTGGACATCCACGTCCAGGCATATCCACTGGCATCATGTCACCAGTACCCATCATGCCAGTGCCGACATCTCGCTTGTGGCGCAGTCCGGCATGCTGGTCACAGATGCTCAGACCATTCTGTGGCCCACTGACTCTGGACACCTGAAATGAGGAGAGCCAGCGTGGAACTACATCCGGATGTGACAGAATGTAGGAGACCAAAAACAGTCCAATTACCTGGTTCAACTGCAACAGACACAGCCAACACAAAACTTAGCCTGTAACAAAGTATCCGACGTCCCAGCACAAACTTTATCCGGAAGCAGTCGCTTTGTAGGTGTCCAATCATAAACAGAACCATAACATACATTTTGACGTAAAATCTATGATTACATACAACTACGGCTAAAAAGCAAATGACATGGATGCGCAAATGTCACAATTTGTTGTTAATTTATTAGTTTAATTAAACCTATTCCTAATCCTAACCTATCCCTAACCTCAATCCTAGCCCTAACCTTAATCCTATCCCTGACCAAAGTGATTAGGATCACCGATTGGTGAAAATAAGTCAGATGGTTAGTATCACCGATCGGTGGTTCTAACCTTCTAGGCTAAAATCACCAATCGGTGATACTAGCTGTGTGAACTGTGATTACCGATGGGCGAAACCGTGATATTTACACATACCCGTAGTAGGGATTTCGGTGAGAGATTTAAAACTATGATATAAGCCCAGGCAGAGTGGATCAGTGATCTGAGCACTCAGATCAGCAAGATCTGTTAACTACAGACAACAAACTCACCTGCAGATCACTCACTTCAAATTTGCCATCGAATATTTAACATTCCAGCTGTCTCCTGTCCAAAGATGCCTCAGCTGGGGCCCTGCCTACTAACCATCCAGATGCTAAGATACATACTCCGGCTGTGGTCGATGCCAAGGGTCATGGACAGCCAGTTGTCCATGCTGTACTGGCTATTTTTTTGGTTTTAGTGTTATTTAACTTACACGGATACACTCAATCTAAGCACACATTACTACTAATCACTCAGATTGGTGAGCTTGTTGTCTGTAGTAACCGGATCTTGCCGATCTGAGTGCTCAGATCGCTGATCTGAAGGTATAAAATTTTGCCTAAAACTATCAGATCGGCGATCTGAAAGACGGGTAAAAATTGATATGTTCAGATCGCCGATCTGAATGTATAATTATCGATATACAAATACCAAATTCTCTATCTGGATCGTATAACAATAGTAGCATGGCGCCACCTTGTGAATGATACAGACTTGTGCTGCAGCCCGAAATCGCCAAAAAATCCATAAAACCATCTATTTTGGCATTCAAGGTCATTGAATTCGATGCCAATCGAGAGCCAGTGTACAACTTCCTATCAGTGATTAATAGTAACCTAAGCCCTATTTCGCACTGTTACTGAGATACAGCGACTTACTGGCCAAAAATCACAAATTTTGACACCCCTCTCATTTAGCACCCTTGTTCGGGGTGACCCCCTTCAAATTTATGGAAAAGCTTTACGGTTCCTGAAACCAGAGTCTTCCAGGCAGCCGACTGTGAAGATTTGGTGATCCTAGCTTGCACCGTTTTTGACTGATCCACCCGTGTGACAGATGGACAGACAGACAGACAGAACTGCAATGGCTGAGATGCGCTAAAAGCCGTTAATGTTATCTTCCGTCCGTATGTATGGACGGAAGAATACGTCACGAAATGGCTATCTTCCGTCCGTATAGATGGAAGACTGCGTATCTAGGCGCTATTTTTTGTCCGCAAAGTCTCGTTTGTGGTATATCTGGCAGAGTTGACAGTATGTGCTCTTTGCATTTACGTACTTTGCTTATACTTATTTTGGTGTGTATTTTTACTGTGGTTGGTGCTGACTGCGTCATTGCAAAGTGTTATTGTGTGTTTCTTCTTGTGCAAAAAAATAATCGAGCGACACTGCAGCTGTAGAGAAATATCTTTGCTAGTTGTGTCTTACTCAAACTAACTAAGTTTTTGCTTTATAGCTAATAGTAGGTGTGCGCATATGCTAGTTTACGGACGGAAGATAGCCGTTTCGCGACATATTCTTCCGTCCATACAAACGGAAAATAACACCGAGCGCTGAAAGTTACCGGTTATCGCGCATAATAAAATATGTCTTTAGGTGAATATATTACGATTGTAGTTAAATTACATTACGACACCATTAATTCGTCCCATTTGTAACCTTTCTTTCCAGTCACGCAGCGTAGTGAAGAATCTGTAGAAAATATTGCGATATTGTCAAAAATATCGCGATATATATTTCAATATTTTTGAATATCGTGATATATCGAAAAATTTGATATTCTTTTCGACGATACGATATGATATGATATATCGATATCGAAAACGATATATCGATATTTTCGATATATCGAATCATCATTACCCCAGACTGAACTATACGTAAAAAAATTCTGGCACTTCCAACAAGATGGTAGCACATACCAGCGAGTACAAGCCAAGAAGCACGCTTCCAGTTCTAACGTGGATAAACCAGCAGCATCTGTACGGCTTCTCCCGTGCATCGCCGTATAGTTTCCAGCGCATTCTCGCTCTTATTCGGTTATTTTTTTGTATTATATCGATTACATTTTTCTTCCTCGTATAGAAAGAACTCTACTAAGAGTCATTAAATATTACGCCCTATGACGTAATAAAAACATCACGTAATGGAGTATACGGTAACGAACAACGAGCTATAAATAGCAATAAATATGACGTTGGTAACGAAGCTGTAACGGAGTGCTAACAGATCGGATAATCGTTCAATACAGTCAATTCTAGCGACACTAAAACTTCTCAAACAGAAGCAAATAATTTTTAAAAATAAAGTTAAAACACTGGTTGAAAATATCGGCATACTCAGAGTATCATCGAAAATTATATAATGCAATCGTCTCAAAATCAAGATGAAGCACTCTTCTCAATGCAGCACACTTTATCATTAGTCGTGGAACTTTCTGTTCAAGCTCAGCTCTCTGAGATCTCCATTTTCATGTTCCTATCTTAAACCTGCTATTCGTTTATCTCATAGGGCTAAGGACGCGTGTCTTTTATCCTCGACTGTAAACACACAATCTTCTTCAATTTTTTTCAACTATTTTTTACTTTGGCGTTATTTTTTCTTTCTTATATGAAATGATCTCAAGAATGTTTGAAAGCTTAGCCTTTGGTGGCGACTCGTGATGCAAAGTCCTACAAATTAGTTGGCTTTGGAGCGTACCAAAAAAAATCCACTAGGCCTACTTACTTTCTGAACAATCCGGCGATGGATCAATACTCTGCGGTAGGCCGGTGACCGGCTGAATGACTCAAGTTGTGTACAGCGATGTGGATTGTGATCGTGAATGGGTGGTCTCAGAATCATCATGCTGGCAGCTGATCGAGCATCTAGCAAAGTTGTAGGCGTTATAGCGAGTGATTACATATGACAGAACCAGACGTCACGACATGACGTTCAGTTTGGTCGATTATTTTGTTCTCCGATGAGAGTCATGACATTCTGTGGCGCTTATGCAGCTGCAACCGGTGCGTGAGGCAAACGCGTTTTCTCCATCATCATTTTGGCCTACTTTCTGCTGTGTATTTGTAGTTTATAACTAACTATAATAAAAATCATAAAATGGTGATATTATTCAACAGCACAGTTGAATTTTTCAATTGACAGTTAGGCGATGTGATGGTGAGTGATATCACCTTTTTATGATTTTTGCTGTTTTCGATGTGTCACTCATTGCATGTCGCCATTAACAAGTGTATAAACTGATGTTTTGTACATTTATTTGTAATCAACGACGACCACGCCTGTATCTTGGACGGTTATAGAGATACGCGGACTGGAAGATATTGGGATTTGGGGGTCACGACGTGACGTCATCGGTCACGTGAACGTCGGATCTCGCCTATCCCGAATACCCTACTCTAGAACCGGACTCGAAATGGATCCGATGCTCCGTTGCCGGAGATACATGTATCCGTTTAGAGATGCCGAACTTTGGACGCCGCCGTGGCACAACTACACGCTGTCTGCAACTAAGACCTTAATGCTATGCCGACGTATCGCAAGCCAGACGCTCTTGGCACGCAAAATTTTAGCGGTATGACTAAATTACCACAACGTATGGGCCACAAAGATGAAGAAGACGACGACATAAAAGACAAACGGACGTCGACGAAGACGACGTCTTTTCTCATAATCGCTCGTCTTTGCCATCCGTGCGTATTCTACGCCGTCTACTCCGTGGTCTTTAGGTCAAACGTTTTAAGGTTGCTGGAAAGCTGATAAGGCACTTGACGCTCAGTGGCGTTGTCGGCGCCCGGAAGCAAGATAACGACGCATGGCGTCCCCACGGCCCGCCACGTGCACTGGCTTTTAAACGGCCAGTATGTATCCTACAGGCTTACCAGGTACACTCTTTTTCTTTCAGTCAATTTCAGTCGAACCCAATTTTTATCACCTGTAGCGGATGAAAAAAAGTTAAAACGTTTATCGTGTCAGCACTAAGCAACTTGGCAGGTATAAAGTCAAATGTCTAGCAATCTGGCATTTATTCCATTTTGCAAGCTCTGTGTGCGGAACATTTAAAAGTCAAACTATCTCACAGGCACGTGAACGCGATCGTTTTTTTTTGTGGCTGCAACGCTAAATCATCAATATTTTGTCACGTCGTCAGTGACACAGATGAAGCGATTACGCCTATAGCTAACACATTTCTCTGTAACGTGGTCTGTTTTTTCGTCTGTCGTCTGTCACATTCGTGCAGAGGTGCATCCTGCTGAAATCGTTCGACGGATTTAGCGATTCCGCATTTTGCCGAATTACTTGTTGCGTTGGTTGCAGGCGATGATCCGCCGCCGCCTTACACGGCTACAGACGACAGCGCGACAAAAATCGACGAGTTTGCCGGACAGTTAGCACAACCGGCTGAAACCAGCTTCAATGCACCGCCGATTCTACCAGCACCACCGGGCTATCCGGTCCCACCAGAATACGCAGCCGCTCTATACTATCCCAGCTCTGCGACTGATGCGCCGCCGGTGATATTGCAGCCTCAGCCGCAGCAAACGCCCGCACAGGTGTAATACGCAACTTATTAACTAAAAATAATTAAACTGTGGCTGAACTTTAACTAAAGAATTCAATTGAACTGCAAGCTAGCAGCTAGTTTGGCAATAATGTATAGTTTAAAGCTTAATTAGATTTGTCCTACTGACTTGCAACTGGCAGTAAAAAGTGCAGTGCGCCCATCGCCAGCAACGCTCCGAAGTTCTGATGTTCTTGGGGGTAAATTGGTGCAACACTGTCGACCAAATTGCTGCGCTCAGTTCAACGATATCAAAAGTCAAAAATTGCACAACTTAAGTGACGGGGCAATTTAAAAAAAAACTATTTAGTTGCCAATTAAAAAGTAATAATTAAACTACTGTTCTGACTAAACTGTTTAACCTATTGATTTAAATCAGTTTAAATCATTATTGCAGTAGTGGTTGACAATTTTCTAGTGAACTGGTGCCCATCACTGTGTGGTCCCAGATTGTAACAGCCGCTGCATCCCAGCCGGTGAACGCTCAAGCTCAGACTGACAGCGAAGAAACTGCGGGGTTAAAATCAACGACATCAACCGACATCTGCATTTTTTGCTGCTTCTGTATCTGCTGCTGCGGCCCCTGCATTCTCTTCAGCGTCTTCTGAATAGAGAATAAAGATTAAAGATGTCATGAAAAAAATCGGAATAAGCGTCAACATCGTGCAGAGAATGGTGGACAGGAAACTGATTTTCTTCGGTCACATATCGAGGACAGAATATTTGGCAAAACATTTGACCTGTCTGTTGTCGATGACATCTCAAGAAAATGTAAAATAAATTTTACGTCGTGAATTTTTTCGATTTTCACCCCCGGTGTTTTTTATCGTTTGCTAACATTTTATTATGAAATAAAGTAAATATTTTAAAATAAATATTTAAGTAGGGCAGTGGCGGATCAAAAGCGGGCGGGCGTGCCCCCCCCTTGAGCCCCTATGGATAAGCAAACTTTATATGCTCTGCCGAATTGCTATTTAATAAGTTCGTGTATCAGACAAATGATTAAAAATATTGCCACCAAAATTTTATTTCAAGACTAAAATGCACCAAATTTGATTTCGTCTAGGGCTCCGCCCCAAACCCCGCTGGGGGAACTTACAGCGCTCTCCCGGACCCCTTAGCTGGATTCAAGGGGTTCTACTTCTAGGTGAAAGGTGGAGGACAAATAAAAAAGGGAAGGGGAGATAAGAGGAGGGGAGGAGTTCATGAGTGTTCAAAGTTTCAACTTTGCTCACAAAGTTCTCCAAAATGAAGATTTTTCAGCCCCAAATTTTGCAGTTTTAGATTTTCGGACAACAAGAAAATTTTTTGCGACAATTTTTCGACAATTCAAAATTTGGAGGGAAGGGGAGGGGGTGTAAGTGTCCTACTTATTCCCTTCCTCCAGGCCATTACGCCACTGCTGCGTAGAGCAGTTATCGAGACCAACACCAGCTACTATGGCGTCTCACTGTGCTTACGCAGAAATGTCGCTTTGCTGTCTCACCTGTAGACTTCGTGACATGGCAACCCTTCTACCCGGATGTGCTAATCGGAGTCTGAATTGACCGACAATTACTTCTCCTTCACTCTCTCGGCAGAAGCTAAAGTGTGCCTGAGCGAAATCTAATAGGGTGTTACTGTTTACACGATCCAGCAAACGTCCAGCAAACATCGAGCTGGACTACTGGTCGTCGAACAGGCCGATCTTCGCTGATGATTTCCATCTCTTGGAGGTTTGCTGTAGGCCTACCGCAAGTCCCGGACAAATGAAATATGGAAATAGACTGACATACTCGCTCATACACACTGTTGTGATAAACGTTTACAAACGTTTCGCTATTCATAAAAAGTGTTTTTCAGTTTTCCATTTTCCCCTATCATTTTTCATAAACGTTCAGCAAACGTTTTATGGTCGTTATACATGTAAAAACGCTAACTTAAGTCTTAAATAAACAGCTGGTGTTAAATATCGCGCAACAAAATGTTTTTTTTACGGTAAATAATAATACGTGAGTTCAATACTTATATGTTTCTTTCGCATTGACTGGATTATTCTACAGTTAAGCTTTATCTTCTTCATTCTTTTTCTATTGCGCTTACCATTAATTTGTAGGTCTTCTAGCGTTTATAAAGTTTTTGAAATAACGTTTATCTCATCTATGACGCATACAAGAAATCGGTTGTAGGCCTGTCCATGTTGTATGACGAAATGTCGGGCAGGCGGGGAAGAGAGAGTTAAACCGCAGGACATGACTTTTCCGGTTTGAAACGAATCGAATGACGTATATGCATGAAGGTCAGCTCGCCAGCTAGGCCTACCTGTCTGACAGTAAAACGAGATGGATTATGACGTCATTTTGACGTCATCGACGAATGATGCATGTCGGTGGTTCATAGCTTTTGTACTGCAGTTAACTTGTGACATGTTATAGCAGCCCCTGCATGGTGACCGAATTATATTACGCCACAATGGCGATTTATTTCACCCGATATTCGAGGATTTTCTCTCAAGAATAGGTCGCCCATGTTGGACCCTCAATAACATTTTGACACTTTTCAGATTGTTTTGAAGCTTTACTTTAAAAAGTGTCAACTTGTTTACATGACCTGTCACGATATAAAAGTAAAAAGTAAACAGAAATTTTTTTTGCCCGACGGTCCCGTATTTTTCGTCGGCTGCAACCGGAAGCACGGATTTTTTTAGGCATGAGCTGATATAAACAAAGCATTCGTGTAATTAGGCCTACTTTTCGAGTAGCCCAGCCTACATGACAACGATCAAATTTACAGACGGACAGACGAACAGACAGACAGACGGACGGACAGCTTATGATGGCAATACTGCGTTATGCACTGTTTGCATCAGCGCAACGCTAAAAGCTTACTCCTAGATTCGAACTTCAGGAAAACATTTACCGTTATAGAGCACTTCTGTAACAGAAGGCTTTATACTGACAAGAAATTTAAATTAATGCTCATGAGACGCGCGATGCAGGTTGTCTCGGTCTATCTCCAGCAATTTCGACCAAAATTCACTCTTTAAATCTGCTCAGTAGTCTGAAATTGCGATAATTTCACTAAAATTCTATTTTGAGGTTTAAGTCGTTCAAGGTCACCGACGTCGGTACCCCTGGAAAGCTCATCAGCAATACTCGTTATGCTAAGCAGCAAGTCTATCTGCAACCGTTCGCATGCTAGACGAATTAACAACGGTAAAAAATGTATAAAATAACGATTTCGTCTGACAGTACTCCTCTTTGACGCCTTCGCTTGAGAAGAATCCCCTAACTTATCGTCCCGAAATTTTGTTACAAGAAACTAGAGACACTACGCTATTTTAGGCATATACGGTGAAAACCCAAAGTCTATCTCACCCGGATTTGAATCGGTACCGAGTTGTGACAGACAGACGGACGGACGGACGGACAGAATTAGGCCTACGACAGCTAATAAGCTGCGCGCTTAGCACGTAGTGCGTCGCGCGTAATAAAAGGGTTAATTAGTAAAAACTACGAAAAAACGATTTATATTTGTATTTAGAAAATCGTTATTATAAGAACGGCAACCACACGCACAACGAAGTCAAATTCTACACCAATAGCACACACGGAACAACAATAGCGCCACCTGGTGCCGTAAATAGCAACCAACCCGTATATATAGACCTAATAATGCCAAGACACATAACAAATTGTCACTGTATATAACTGAATAATCTTTGTTAAAAAAATTGACGAAATTGCGACTCAGCAAAGTACTTTATCAAATTACAAATATACGGAAAATGAGGCAAATCATACATTTATAATAACTTTTTCTTTGATTATTTAAATGCAAAGACACGGAAGTAGCCCCATATGCATGTAAGTAGGCTACTTCGCATTAAAATCTCCACCGCATAAGTTTTAGTCAAAGTTTGCGAAAAATTTCACGTAAATTGAGTTCAATCAAAAACACAGAGCAAATAATTTTTAAACAAATGAGGCCCAAAAATTTGAAATAACGTTTTTTCTCACGCAGATGCATGTGGAACATACGCAGAAGATTTTTTTGCATTTTTATAATAAATGAAAACTGTATTTTCTCGAGGGATATGATTGATGAATATTGAAATTGCAATGACGTGTTTCGTGACGCATGCAATTGACACGCATCAATAATTGCTCAAGCAAAATGACGTCACTTAACTGATGATGATTGTACCAGAGTAACGCACGAATTACTCGATCGCCACATCACTAATGCTGCGCCAATATCAAAATCCACACGAATTAAGAACGGCGCGATAGTTCCCAGATTTTTAAGCAAATTCCCTCGCGAGTGGCGGACATCAGATTTGAGGCTCAAGAGTCAAGATCCAATCGGTCCAACCTCTGTATTTGGGGGTACGGGAATTGGACTGGTTTCCGTCAATTTACGGAACACCATGCCCACGGAACTGGTTCGTAACAAATACGGATAATTTTGGGAAAATTATCCGTAGATATACGGAAATGTTTTACAATGTACGCATGGAAGGTGTATAGCGAGCCATTCCCATCTACCTCAGCGGGTCATCAGTTAGGTGCGAGCGTAGCTACGCGCGACAACAACATTAATTTAATGTATTCTGCTATTCTTGGCGTTAAAACAATTATGGTGAAAATATAATCAACTAATTTTATGCAAAACCAACAGCTTATTCGCCGAACGAACTGCGAAAAAGTTTTGGGAGAATTTTTTTTCTAATCTTCGAGAGAAAATGTCCTTAGTTTTTTCTCCATGCATCTAAATTTCTCCATTTTTGCTTGTTTAACAGTGTCTAATCTATATCTCTGTCGTTGTACGTGTCCCTGGCAGTCTATTACTCTGTTTGTCTTTGGTCTCCGCTTGTAAATAGAGATCGAAATTTTACGGTAAAGTTAGAATTCAGTGTATTTTGCGTAAAAATTATTAGTTTACTGTACAGGAAACTCTCGCCTAAGTGCAAAAGTCAAAGCTCAAAACCGGCTCATGCGCTATCATAACTGATGAACGCATATCCGAAGAAACTTCCAACTTCAAGCTTTAAAATGTTGGTCCCACGAAATACCAAAGCTGATAAACTTGCGAAGTTACAATGTCAATAAATTCCGAAGCCGGCCTATGTCCGTCACTTCCCAAGCAGCAAGCTGTCTAAACGCCGCATATCGTTTCGTCCATCGAGGCCAGTCAGCTTCTGCTTAGTAATCGATTTAGTGCGATATACGCCAACTCGACAGTGGCCACCGTAAATCACGAAAACACGAACACAACTATTAAGGAACACTTCGACAGACGAATCTCACATACATAAGCCCTGTCTACAGTGTGAGTCAGAAAATTTTAAACCCTAAAGTTTTTTCAACTTCAGTTTAAATAACTGGTAAATTTTAAACCTTATTTCACAAGCATAGGCCTATTCGGCGTTGAAGTCTGCGCCAAAGTGCAAAATTTCATTCCATTATTCTTAAATTTGATGAAGTTACGCCATATTATGTGCGCTCACACAGAGAATTTTCCATTTTTACAATAATACATTTACTGCAAAATACAAATTTTTGATATTTGACATCAAAGAAATAATTAAAATGCACAAATCGCTAGTATATTAGCCTACAGCTTCAGAAACAACTAAGCGTATGCAATAAATATTTTTGAGAAAGTTCATAATATCTGATGTTCAAAACGCTTACCACCGGTTAAAGGACATGCATTCGCGGCAAGTTTTCCCGTATCTGCTGCAGCACACTTTTTAGCTCCGGAATCGTCTTTGGCTTTAAGTTAAGTTCGTAAAATGTCTGCAGCATTGCACCACGCACACCAGCAGTCAAATAGTTAAACTACGGTGAATTTAGCAGCCATTCATACTTTACAACGAAATCCGTACAGTGAGCTTTCAAGCGAAAATGAAAAACGCGCATAATGTGGCATATACTTCATCAAATTTCAGAATAATTAAACGAAACTCTGTGGTTTGGCGTAGACTTGAACGTCGAATACGTGCGTAAAATATGGCTTAAAATTTTTAGCGAATATGAAATAATATTAAAAATCTTTAAAGGGCGTAAAATTTTCTCACTGACCCTGTATAGCCTATATCACTTCACTCCAGTTTTGTCGGTTTTTTCTATACAATCCTTAAGAGTCGTATAAGCTGTATTATATTCGTAATTATTTTTCCACATTTATATACAGCAGATGCATTTGTGCTCTCTAGCAACGCAACGCCGCCCGTCGACTAACTGTCATCACGCGCGCCTACGAATATTTGAACTTGTTTCGACATAATATGGCGCGCTAGAAATGCTGACTACTTACTTACTTACTTACTTAGTTTAGCGCCCTCCAGTGTTGCCAGATAGAGCGAAACAGCGTCAACTGGGGCTATATTTTCGGCAGCTGTTGGCGCCACAAATATTTGGTTTTGGAGCCTTGTTTGCTGCTTTTTCGAGCTATACTTTTGAATCACCGACAGAATCCACTGGCAGACCCGTCAAGAGCCACAGCGGGGCCCGGGGAAACATTTTCGCGGGGCCCCTCTGGGGAGAAATTTTTAGAATTTTTCTTTTTAAAATGGAGCATTTTAGTGTACTTTATAATTTTGAGCGACGGCGGGGCCCCCAAACCTCGTGAGGCCAGGGGAGGAAACTTGACACCCTTACCCTCCTCCTTTCGAAGGGCCTGTCCAATGGATTCGTTAATAAAAAGACCAAAACTGGACAGACTACTTTTCACCAGCGTTGGGACTTGACTTCCAGAAATCTGACAACGCAGCTGCGCTCAGCCCGGCCCGGTTCGCGGTCACGACATTAATCCGGACGAAGCGTCGCTGCGTCGCGCCATGGCCGACTGCAGTCCGCGCGGCATCGTCCGTGACGCATACTGGACGTGCGCAGGCATCTCGTGCGGGTGATGCTGCTGTACCGGCAAGTTCTGTCTCCTGACCAGCAGCTGCTGCTGCTGCTGCTGCTGCACGGGATGATGATGATGATGATGACGCGGTGCAGTCATGGCGCCGTCCTGAGGCGAAGCGGCTCCGCTGCCGCCGTCCAAGTTCGCCAGAACGCCGTACTGTATCGCCGACCGACCTCGTGCACCCCCGGGTACACCAGGCCAACCCGCAACCCCGGGTACACCGAGCCGCAGCGTCGCCGCCTTCTCTCGCCGCAGATACTTGGGCGTCTCATATATGTGGGTGTAGTCGTCGGCGGCGAGCAGGCTGGCGTCGTCGGCACCCAGCAGGTCGGTCGTCATGGCCGCTAGCATGGAGTTGCGCCGGGGTAGCGCCCCGCCGCCACTGCCCGTGGTGGGCGCCGCCGTGGAGACCTGTGATG
>Ga0209367_1000968_pt1 | contig 33071 bp, 21 predicted proteins | sample WorMetLIZISLAND2_FD_187412 | JGI IMG/M metagenome (GOLD analysis project Ga0209367, IMG submission 187412) | Marine gutless worms symbiont microbial communities from Max Planck institute for Marine Microbiology, Germany - Olavius geniculatus... ... | reverse complement strand
CCCCCCCAAAAAAAAAAAAAATTAACCTGTCGAAAACAAAATTTTTGGTCAGAAAAGTTTGTCTCCAAAATGTAAAAGTTAGGACTAAATATTATCAGCTTAAAAAAAATTCAAAGGCAAAATTGAAATTTTGAGCACCCATAATTTCCTTCTGTCGAAAACCTGCAAATTCTGCCGCTTTCCAAACTTTTTTAAACTCATGACGCGCTGCGTGCAATGAAACGCAACTCCGCTGCGAGTCTGTGCAGACACGCATAAAACTTGTATAGACCTATGGCAGCTGCATTACAGCGGTTCTCACGCGTGCAATAAAACTGCGATAAAACAAATTAATTGTTTCATTGTGCTTTATTGCGGCAGGTTTATTGCAAATGTGCGGACCGTTGCAATAAAGCGAAATTACGCGGAGTCGACGGAGACTGTCTTCAGTTGCTTTATTTTATTCGGTTTTATCGCGCATGTGCCAACCCCTTAACGATCGTTTTCGTATCACAGCGGCCTCCGCGTCTCCGTCGTTAATGCCATAATTCTATTTTTGCTACAGTTGCGTGTCTGGAAAAATTTACAACGTTTTTGCTGCTGCAGACATTAATCATCATCATCATTATTATCATCATCCACATCGACTTCGTTTTTACTATCGTTTATATCCCCTACTTTATTCATCCTTTTATGAACATGCACACCGCTGTTCGCTTAACGACTGCCGTGATGCACAAAACTTTCACAGATGGAACCAGTAAAGTAACAGTAGGCCCCATATACACATGGGCAGTTCTGAGTAGAAACGGACAGTAGAGTATGCATGTCTCAATGTTAGTGAGTAATGTAGTACTCGAGTCAGGCAACATACTTGAGTCAGACTCAAGTCCATATTTTGCAACACTCGGACTCGGAGCCGTAAGACTCAAAACTTCAAGTACGGTAAGATGATTTAGCCGGATACCGACCCGCTATTCCCAAGGTCCACTATTCCGAAAGTCCACTGTGCAGATACGCGCCACACTGCTAGAGTTTGGACTTGGGGTTAGGGTTAGTCGGAATAGTGGACTATCGGAATAGCGGACCTTCGCAACAGTGGACGCAAATCGTTGCGCTGTTCCGATTTTTTTTGGTTCACTAATGCGGCATAAACAGATCAATGTAGGCCTAATGTTGTCAAGTTTCTTACATTTTATTGTTTTTTTTTATTTCTCATTGCATGCGCATATTGTGAATACCGAGTTTCGCACATTCTGTTTCATCAAACTCACTGGAAGCAGACTCGGACCAGGTAGACTCAAAATTCTGCATCACTGTTCAAAATACAGCTGCAGATAGACAAAAAGAGAAGGAGAGAGAGAAGACTTACTTCTTCCCACTGGCTGACGTATCGGACGAGACGCGATAGCCGCAGCAGTCGCAGCAGACTGAGCAGTTTCACTAGTCGAACGATTCTCAGTGCACGACCTACGTACGTACGCCAAACTGTGTTTATGTACGTATAACATGCACGTGTATTATCCACGCATTCCAGGAAACTGTTAGGGGCCTATACTCTTTTACGATCTAAGCATACGGTGTTAGATCGACTCAGCCTTCTACCCTCCGTGGGACGGTAAAATGAGTAGTAACTCATTTACATGGGTTACGGAAGGTGGGGACCTTGGTACAGCTGACTGGGGTTGCCAAGTCGGCCGCTGCGCCAACCTGTGTCTGCAGGCTGCACACCGTGGCCGTGCGGCAGGCGGCTCTGGTTAGTGACGAAAGCGCATTAGATGCGTGTTTGCGACGATGCGCTATACAAATTGACGACCTTTACCTTTTTTTTACCTCTTAGTTATCTTTTCTAATCTTTTTCTCTTTTTCTTCTTCGTTTTAGATTATGTCCACCATAGCCTCATTGGTGTCATGCATTATATTATGCATAAGTTTTATAAGTAACGCACAATAATGCAATTTTATGGACGGATACTCACTCACGGAAAGCTATGCGTGGACGTAATAATCTCATCTAGTACGAGATTTCAGCAGGAGCGAAACCATGCAGAGGACGGTCGTCAACGTTTGGAGAAATCAGTGTTTGCGTTCGTGCTTTAATACGTGAAAAATACTGTCAGAGCTGGCTAAATGCTCTTGCGTCGCAAGCCACTCATCCCACCCATGCTTCCACTCAGACACTGCGACATCTGCAGTGTGCGAAAGTGCGGTATGCTTACGCCACTTCCCCACGTTCACAGTCGCCGGAAATTTGCGGTAGGCCTATTACACGCTTGCTGCGAAGTCTTAATGGTGTAACTGATGCAGTATTCAGCGAATATTCCGAACGCAGCAATTATTGCTTTCTGGACTTCGGAAGTTCACTTTTCCAAATCATAGAAATTTTGGAGAATGTCGGTAAAATGTGCACCGTGAATTGAACCCCGCTTAAACTGCAACTAAAGCCTCAGGTGCCCGAAATTTGCTAGCCGCCAGATTATCTGTAGGCCTTTATTTAACTAACAGAGCTTCACAAATTTATTCACAGATTTATTCAGCTCATTTTTCAGCTTCCACAGCTCGTTTTTTTATTCACTCATTTCGCAAAAACTGGTAGTGCTATAGACAAATTAACAAAATCTTACGGCGCGTACAGAGCGACGTAACTGAAGTAAACTGAACTGAATTGAACTGACGTGGTTTAGTTTTTGACGAACTGATTAGTGGGCAAATAGTAAATGTTCATTGGTCAGTTCGTCAAAAACTAAACCGTGTCAGTTCAGTTCAGTTACGTCGCTTTATACGCACTTTTAGAGAAACATATCACCAAACCTGCGTGGACGAGTTGATTGACGCTTGTTTCGGGAGACACGGACAGCAGAATGTAGTCGAGCGGCAGCGAACTGATCAGATCGAGAAAGAAGAATGTTTTCAAGTAATGCTTCGCAATCTCCGCCGGCTCTAGTATAACCTCATCGGCGAAATTGTCTGCGATAATTCCTGAGAAAAAAATTAAAAACACTTTTTTAAATCCAACGGCCAAGTACAGCAATTATGGCTGTCATTAACACAGACGAATTCCAGAATTTGCTAAAGCCCCAATTCCATTACGCCAACTTTCACCGAAACTTCCCCTCGGGGAAAGTCGTGGACACAAATCACGAAAGTAGCGACTTTTACGGGGGTACCGCTCTTTGATGCCCTCGTGTGCAGGTTTCCTTGAACCTAGAAAATCGAGACTTGGACCGTCGAAATCTACGTTCAATGCTAAAAATTTCGTATGCAGCTTGTCCATGTCTATCTTAATTAATTTCGGCGCAATTCGCTCTTGCAATGTGTCTCGCCGCCCGAAATCGCCAAAAAATCCATAAAACCTCCTATTTTGGCGTTCAAGGTCATTCAAGGTCATTGAATTGGGCGCCAATCGAGAACCAGTGTACGACTTCCTATTAGTGATTAATAGTAACCTAGGCCATATCTCGCACCGTTACTGAGATACAGCTACTTATTGGCCAAAAATCGCAAATTTTGCCGACCCCCTCTCATTTAGCGCCATCGTTCGGAATGACTCCCTTCGAATTTATGAAATAGCTTTACGGTTCCTGAAACCAGAGTCTTCCAGGCAGCCGACAGTAAAGATTTGGTGATTCTAACTTGGACCGTTTTTGCCTGATCCACCCGTGTGACAGACGGACAGACGCACAGAATTGCGATGGCTAAAACGCGCTGAAAGCAGTAGCTGCTTTCGCGCGTGAAAAAACTACAGCATTTCTAGTAGCTAACCTCTAGTCCAATGCGTTTTTAATAGCAATTAATGATGTTAACTGCGAATGTTACCGTGTAGTCCTACTATATCGAGTCGTGCACGATAGACAAATTGCTAAACATTAATTTTGTCAACTGAAAAATTTCAGTAAACTTGTTTAATCAGACACTCAACGATGTACCACTGGATGCCTTCAATTGTTGTGAGTTCTAATTGTGACTCAAATCAAATTGTCCGGTTTCGAACAGAATTTCTAAAAGGTGTATTGATTTATGTGAAAGTAATCAAACAGAAAAGCAGAATGACACCGATCGATTTTTTGTGCACAATGATCAGCCATCAGCGGCGTTCACTCCATTGTAGACGCAGGATGATGCTTCCTGGATAAAGTTGGGGGAGCTGAACTAAAGGGAAACGTTTTACGGTACTTGACAAATCATCAACAAAACACAGTCGTTTGCGTTGCACATAAACGTTTAAAATGTTGCATGAGATGAGTTTTGAGACTCCACAGTGAGCAGAAATGCGTTTGCGGCCGAGTTGCGGAGCTTACTTACACAGTGCCCCCAGACCTCCTAACAGGGTTTGGGAAAAGACAAAAGTGGTGAAAAGAAAACGAAAGAAAAGAGGAAAAAGGAAAAAAGAAAGTTGAAAAGGGCAAAAAATACTAGGGGTGGTGCGACTTGGGGAAGTTTCTTCCATAGCACTGAGGCGGATGGATGCTCTCGTTACGTAACCAGCAATCCAGGTCGACTCAGCCTTCTACCCTTCGCGGGACGATATAATGAGTATCAGCTATCGGGTTGAGTAGTAATAAATGATAATAGCGAGCATAGTACTGTAGCAGTGTAGCTGCCAGTTTAGGTGGTTCTGTGTCTCAACTTCTCAAACCGAGCAGCTTGGTCCAAAAGTCGGCAACTGCGCAGTGCTATTCTACATTCATCAAATGAACCGGACGAACTCCCACAGTGGCAGTGCCATGACGACAAAATCACAAACACCGTCATTTACTATCACTATCACTATTGGCAACCATCTAAATCAGGTCAATCTCATTTTCCTGGCTTATAAACATTCTTGGTGCAGTAGCCACGTTGCAAAGGAATGCGTTCGGACTCACACGGTCAGCTGGATGTAGGGCCTACGATTTACCGTACTGAACGCAGTGCAATAACGCCACGAGAATGCTGGCCACGAATGAACACGAAATTCCACATTGTCACCGAGGAATGTCTTGATTGCGTGTAGTTCGTAGATCGCAACAAGCACTGACACAAAATGCTAACAGACAACCGATGTGGTCTGCAGTAAGTAACTAAAGATGAATTGCGTAAAAAACGCGAGGTCGCAAAATTTAATTTCTCAGCGATTACATCCGCAGCAAGAGAGAATCAGGCAGTGCCCCATCCGAACGTTTGGTTTGAAGCATGATTTCACCAGAGCTTAATTTTCAACTGTACCGTATATTTTAAACGTAAACGACATTTAAAATGCGCGCGAAAGACTGAAATTTTCACAAGGCACGTGACATCACTTACAATAAAACCGAAGTTGACGAAAAAAAAACGCCACTGAAAATAACACCGGTGCCTGCGAATCTGATTTTTGCTTTCGTGCCAATTACTGAAAACACACGTGCTCATCCTCAGTTACGCCAATTACGCGAAACAACATTGGTTCCTCCACTACGAGTGTCTTATGAGGAGCTGCCAGTCTCACTGTTCGTTCGTTACCCAATCAATGTCGTACCCAGAAGCCTATAGGCTACGACTACGCAAATTAAACGTCCAGTTAATATTTGCCAAAAGCAGTAAAAATCGCAATCAATTTGCGAGCAACCACTGCATCAACGACAGAATAAGAAGCCCAGCTATCGCTAGGATAGTCGACCGTACTGGTTGTCAATGACCTTCAAGGTCATCCATGGTCGATGATTTTTATGTTATTTGAAAGTCAATATGTCACTTCTTATCAGTAATTGATAGTAACCTTGGCCTTATCTCTCACCGTTTCTGAGATATGGCCAGCTTTCCGTTAACAATGCACATTTTCCTTCCCTTTTATTCAACCCATATTTTGGAAATGTTTTCCGTGTACAAGGTCGCTGAAATTTTGCATGACTAGGTTTAAGACACATTGCTGATTACTTCTGTAACTGCCTTGTGACCTACCGCTTAGCCACAATATATCCGTTACGGACGACGACGGACGACGACGGACGACGACAGACAGATGGACAGACGACAACCGTACCATAAGCTCAACCGTTACTTAAGTATGATCCTAGGTCATGGTTAAAACGCGCAAAGCATTCTGCTGTCGCGCTTATAATAATGATTACTGCTACTTTTCAATCGCAGGTAAATTTTTCTTACAGTATGTCGCATAGCATATACAGGGTGGTCCAAAAAACGGCACAAAGTTTCTGACACCATAATTTTGCAACCGTACGTAGAGAGTCATGTGTTTTTTCAGCAAAATGTTCCGAAAGAAATTCTTTACGTGACTAAAATCAGTGTTTGAATACAGGAGTTAAATATTTTTTGTTATTGCCGCTGGCAATTGAACTATGCAAAAACAGTAATATTCTCTCGACACTACGGTCCATAAAAACGTGCCACCTTTATTTTTTTAATAACTCCGTGAAACATTGGCTGATTTTAATAATTTTTGGCACGTGACAGTAAAAAGAGACTTGACGCAAACATCTGTAGTTTTGGCCACCTCGCTTTAATGTTGTCGCTACACTACCTTGTGAAATGCAGAAGTCGTAGTTTGACCTTTGACAACAATGAATTCATACTGGGCAGTGCATGCGTCAGCTCAGAAAATTACTGAGACTGCAAAATCATTCAAAATCTGTTACTTTATTCTCATTTTAAAATTGTAAGTCGACAAATTACAATGATACATCAACAGCGAGTGGACCACTTGAGTTATGCAGTTACTGAACGTGCTGTTGGCAAATGGTGTCAACGTCTACCGTTTGCGTTTGTGCTGCAGGAGAACATTTTGAGCATATGCTGTAATGAAAATGATGTGATGTGATATGTGTGACTTTTTGAGAGATAATAATTGCCAATCGTGTTTGTCGCTATTCAATTAATAATTTCTGAACCGACGCATGCGCTACGCAGTAGGAATTCATTGTTGTCAATGGCCAGACTGCGATTTCTGCATTTCACACGGTAGCGTAGCGACAACATGAAAGTGAGGTGGCCAAAACTATAGACATTTGTGTCAAGTTTCTTCCTAATATCGCATGCCAAAAATTATTAAAATCAACCAATTTTTCAAAGAGCTATTGAAAAAAATAAAAGTGGCACGTTTTTATGGATCGCGGTGTCGAGGGTAATACTGTTTTTACATAGTTTAATTGCCAGCGGCAATAACAAAGAACATTTAATTGCTGTATTAAAACACTGACTTGAGTCACGTAAAAAAATTCTTTCGAAACATTTTGCTAAAAACCGCATGACTATGATGTACGGTTGCAAAATTATGGTGCCATAAACTTTGTGCCGTTTTTAGACCACTCTGTAGTTTATATCTTAACTAAAGCTGGTAAGCCTACTACGTAATTTAGAACAACGCTCTGTAGAATTCTAGATCCCCACACATCTCACGGAACTGAAATAGCTAAAAATAACCCGAAAATCTTCCTCATTTAAAACGCCAAATAGCACAATGTGACGTCGCACATAGAACTATGAATCGTTCAGTCGCCGTGATCTTGGTTTTAAACAAACGCTTACTAAACATTTGTGTGAAGCAATCTTCAGTGCAAAACTCAACTGCTCAAATCATATGCTGAAAAAATGTTTTTTTCTCAAAGCCAACTCTACACATATCAGCAGCAGCAAAACGCTTTCTAGTGATCAGTTTGTTTTGTAAAACACAACAAGCTTAAACTGTAACAATTTGAAAATCGGTAATTAATTGATTAAGATAAAGACAAAAGCATGTCTATATAATCATTCTAGGCATTAGGCGTATAATAAGTTTATGCTCGTACATATAGGCCTACGATTGATTTAGCGAGTTGAGTGCAGACCTGTTCGAAAGTTGATGATAAGATCGAGCAGAAAGAACGTGTCGGAGATGCTGTTGAAAGCTATCCAGTGAGCACTAAGATCGTCGTTAAAGAAAGCGATGATCACCGGTAGAATGATCAGATTGGCGATCAACAAGTTCAGCATAAACACATCCCAGTAGAACCTGTACAGAACAGTCAGCCCAAAGCTGAAATAATAGCGGAAAGAAGAAATATTTTAGATTGTGACCAATCTAATGTACTCCTCGCGCGCATAATTTTCTTTCGTATCATTTTAACTGCATCACCTCGCCGACAGCATCAACCGTGCAACTGACGTCATCACGTCACGTGATCCCAAATGTCAAACTCGTGACTCCATTATCTTTCAGGCACCATATCTCCATAACAGTGCTAGATAGACGCATGGTCTTGTCCATATTGACCATGCGTCTATCTAGCACCGTGATGAAGGTATGGCGCCTGAAAGATAACGGGGTGACGAGTTTGACCTTTTGGGGTCACGTGACGTCATCGGTCACGTGACCATTCGACTCCCGGGGGTCGACTTTCTATGGGTGGTCTACAGTGACCATGCGTCTATCTAGCACCGTTATGGAGATATGGCCGTTTGAAGTTCTTCCAGGAAGGCTCTTCCAGGAACAGAGGTCGGTCGTTCGTCCGTCATCGGTCGGTCGGTCGGTCGGTCCTCAATATTACACTGATCTTATACTCCTCTTCGCTACGTTAGGAACGTAGCGCGCGAGGAGTAAAAAAGTTAAAACACATCGCAAAGCTACAAAGCGTCATCTGCCATATGGGATGACAGTCCACTTGACACAGGTGAGGAATGCGGCTCGAGTAGCGCTGCGGGGTTTCTAACTGAGAAATCTGGAAACTAGAACAGAAACGCGATCGACTAAGTCCTCTGAACCAAAAATGTGTTGTTACTTCTTTGCTTTTAGTTTTTCTCTGATATAGTTTTTTTCGTAAAAATGGAACTCATAAGTAAGCCACTAAACCAGAGCTTTGTGCAATCTCTCGTTCTTGTTGTATATAGTTGCTGCATCCGTTTGCGTAATTCCACGTCTGGATTTTGGGAGTACTGTACAGTTGTACACGTGGCACTGCTGAACTAAACTGAGACTTAAACCTAAAACTTGCTGATTTCGGTCTAAAAATCATGGCATCATTAATTTTGCACATTTCTGCTGCAGCATGAAAAGTGAACCTGTCGTTAAAACTATGCACTTTTCAGTCATTAAACTTTCCCGATACATTTTTAGCCGACCGTACTTAAATAACGGTCGAACTATTGGCATGGTTGTCGTTGTCTGTCTGTCTGCCTGTCACGGATGTATTGTGGCTAAGCTTTAAATCGTAACTTCGTAAGGGAAAATTTTTACACGAACAATTAGCCATGTGTGTTATATTCGGGCATGCAAAATTTTAGCCATTTCGCGCGAGGGGAACATTTTAAAATTGAAGATTGAATGAAGAAGGTAAAAAAATGTGCGTTTTTTCCACAGATAACTGGGCATATCTCTCGGAAACGGTGAGAGATACGGCCAAGGTTACTATTAATCACTAATAGGAAGTGGCATACGCCTTTTCAGATGAAATGAAAATCGTCGACTTTGGATGACATTGAAGGTTAATGACAACCAGTACGGTCGTCTATCCTAGCGACAGCTGGGCTTCTTGTTTGACAATGTCCTGTCAAATTCATCAGAATCACCGACAGACTATTTAAAATTGTGATAATTAATTAATTTTATTTTCTCTGCTGCGATTTATCTTCTGCAATTTACTACACAGAGTGCGCAATGTCGGTGATTTTTTCCCGCACGACTAGCAGTAGACTGCATGTTGAACGATAGACGACGGAAAGAGAGAAACGGAGACAGAAATGATAATTCTTTACTGTCAATTAGGTGCGTTAACACGCCGACGCATCGCAGTCGCTCCGATGGATAATGCTAACAGGGCGGCGGCCCAAGACAGTCGACTGATCCGTCTGAGGCGTTCTGAGGCGGTAATAGGATAACATGAATTATAAACGCACCACAGCCGCTAAGCACGTGCAGCACCGTAGCAAGGTCGTTCATTAAGTGCATTACGGCGCGACTGGCACCGGAAATGACGTCATCAAGCTCTGACTACTGACTTCTTCGATGTTTAAACGCTGCATACACTAGTGCTGCAGCTGCCATCTGATGGCTAGAAGTGACCAGCATTACATTACCAGCACTCAAAAGTTGGAATGCAGATGCTTTTGAAAGGCTGCGTTGTTATACAGTGTTGTACAGAGCTCAAAGTATTAACTTGCGACAATAATATCTTATAATCTTTAATGACTGTTTAAAACGGAACGCAGCTTCGGAAAATGATAAATTTAGTGTCATAATATGTTAAGCCAACTTTTACTTTTAAAAAACTTAACAGAACACCGTTTCATTTAGTAGAAAACGCGACAGGAATTAAATTTTGTCCGTTCTGCGTGTTGTTAACAGCAACTGATGAAGTTTTCGTCATATTTATTAATGCAGCAGTCGTCGACGACATAACAGCTGGGTTGTTTGTTGTCTTTTACTGGCAATCTTTTGTTTTTTTGGTCCAGAAACGAATGCAAAATAGATAATTAAACAGTTTCGACTGCAAGTGAGTCGATCAACAGTCAGAGACTTGCCTGAAATTACTGCACGGATGTATGACCCAGTTGCCGACGGCACGCTGGCGCATTTTCTCTCGCATCAGAGCGTTCTTGTTTCCGAACAGTTTCATCGCCAGTTTGTTGTCGGCTACCTGGAAGAACGAGATGATCTGGTCCTTAAGGTAGTTGGACGCCGAGACTGCAGACACGCTGGGTGACTGCATGACGGCCGGTGACTGAGGTACCTCTATTCTGTCTCGTTCCTCCGTCGAACACGTCGACGTGTGCTGCTGGTTGGACGTCACCCCGCGCTCGACGCCATCGCTCGTCATCTGTGACACCGGCACGCCGGCGGTGGCACTCAGGGCGGCGTCGTCGGCGAACGGAAGGAGCGGCGAGGTGATGGACAGTTTGCGGATGACGCCGCTGACACCAACTCGATCCACCGGCCTGACGCAAGCTTCGACCGACGGCGGCGACATATCCGCTGCCGACATAACGCGTGCCGGCCGGCCACCGGAGGGGACCGCTCGTGATGGGCGCTGTAGTCCGCGGTGTGGACGGGACGAGACGGGACGGACGGGACGAAGTCGATCAGTGAGCGGCGACCTTCCGTCAGCACCAGCAGCAACAGCAGCACGGACTGTCAGCGCTCCTCACAATGCTGCAGTGTCGAGCAGCCTGACCGGTTGACTGACTGACTGACCCACGGGCCATGCATGCAGCTGCCCGGTTGATCGAATGTGGTGACTAGCGAGTGCCCGGTGGCGCCCCGATCCGATCAATGCGTCGTGCCACGTTAGCGCGCTGCGACCGATCGATAGCGTTTAGGAAGTCGTCAGAGAGAGCGGCAAATTGCCGAATCCACGGATGCGACGCGTAACGAGTGACCCAGAACTCGTCAGCGATCGAGCGGCAGGTATAACCTACATCTTTATGCTCGGCGTGCGTGTGTATAGAGGCGCGTACAGAACGACGCAACTGAACTGTACTGATCTGAACTCACACGGCTCAGTTTTTGACGAATTGACCAACGGTCAAACAGGGCGAGCTCATTGGTCTTTGATTGACGCGTACAAGCGCGTAGTCACGTAGGCTACTGATGCCGTTAGACGGTGCCTGCTGTAATGCGTTACTGTTTGCCCACTCGTCAGTTCGTCAAAAATTAAACCATGTCAGTTCAGTTCAGTTACGTCGCTAGAGCTTTAAACGCGCTTTAAAGAACAGTCGAGCATGCACACCCGAGGCGCTGGTCGGTAGCTCGGCGTTTAGCTCAGTCCGTCGTTATCTCAGCACTCGAGTGCCGTGCAGGCGACGCACTGACGAACGCACCGACGATGCTATGGCAACTAGTTCCAGGAGCGAGCGACTTGGCCTAAGTTTCACCGGCACACGAGCAACATTATGCTCGTCGACCTGCGCTAGTGCATAACTTATAGACGTCTTTTCCTGCACTTCGGCTCTGTGGATAGATAGCTTTCAGATAACCACGCTTTCGCGAACGCATTTCATTCTCAAATATTTTATCAACGCGTGATGGCTTGACGTCGACGTAGCAACAAGCAAAGATGTAGTCGAAATTGACGGCTCGCCTTGGCTAGCCTTAAGTAGGCCTATATATTATAGTTTATCGTTTTTTCTGCACTCTAAAACGCCTTGCTTTTGTAGTAATCCTAAGGATTATTATCGCTACAAGTAACTCGAGCGAGGGAAATTCAGACGAGTCTTTCTATTAGGCCTATTCATGAGTGGAATAAAATTTCTTCAGTCGGAAAGTGCGTTGAAAACTACCTAGGCTACAGACAATCCGCTACATCGCAGTATAATGTCATAGGGCCTATAAATGTTGATCTACTAACGAAAAAGTTATTGACCCGTCCATCCAGAATTTCCGCATTTCCGGTTAACTGTCGGTTTATAGCTGCTATACGTGTGAATATGCTTCCGGGAAAACGGAGAATGCGCAAAAAAGCAACCATTCAAGTGGCGATGATTGAGGGAAGTTGCAGTCTGTAATTATTACAAACTTGCAATAATCGCAGGCCTACTGATAACGGATTAAAGTCAAATTTGAAACGTAAACTAGCTATATCGTGATTTCCATTGTAGAATAATCGGTTCAATAAATGAAGCCAATAATTGACAAATGATTGATAATTGTCAAGGGTAACGAATTTCTGACACCAAATGGATTGGCGAGTTTTATTTGCGGCTTTGCATTCGCCGGTACTGCTTTTACTACGCTGGACCAATGAAAATCAATCGATCTTTGTGACAGCCAGCTGACGCCCATGCTCTGTTCGGTCGTCAGCGAATGCCAGATGTGGCTGGATTAATGATGCATAGCAGCAGCATTCGGACTGGAAAAGCATCGTATCTATTCTCACAGCTCTTACGAGACTCGTAAGTCCTGCTTGCGTAGGCCCCATACCCAGTGATATTGCCACTATAGAGCAGGACGCCGACGCTCGGGTCGTTTGCAGCAATGATTGAACCGTACGTGTATTTACAGCACCGTGAAGGCGCGTGCAGACCGACGTAACTGAACTGAACTGACGCGGTTTAGTTTTTGACGAATTGACCAATGGACAAGCAGGGCGAGTCCACTGGTCATTGGTTGACGCGTACGCGCTCGTAGTCACGTATACATCGACGCTTTTAGAAGGTTATACTGTAATGCATTACTGTTTGCCCATTGGCCAGTTCGTCAAAAACTAAATGATGTCAGTTCAGTTCAGTTGCGTCGCTCTGTACGCGCCTTAACAGATCAACTACTAAATAGGCCTATATTGTCCCTCATGCCACATCAGCTCGGCGACAGTCAACTGCTTGCTTCATCATTCCGAGTGTGCAGCGATCACGTGACACTATCTGCAGCCGTTGGCATATATCTGGACTCGGCGTCAGCATGCGTTCCCAAGTCACACGAACTGTCTCACACTGCCTCGATATTCCGAGAGCACTGACTGTACCTATAACAAGGTTCTCCACGATCGGCGACCGAGCGTTCCTCGTCGGTGCATTGTATTGTATTGTAACCTTTTGTTTCCAGCCATGTAGGGATAAACAGAATGATCGTTATAAAATGTAACCATCAAAATAAATTCCAACTATGTAACCAAAAGTAGCACAAGCTGAATACGAACGAAATTGGCCAATAACCACTTTCTGAGTCTCTGTCATAAACAACTTGATTTCTGAATACTCATATATAAACCAGCTGCAAAGCTTCTAGGAGAAAAAATAACAAGTAGTCCGCATAACAATAACGCAGAGTTTTGACAATTAAATCAACAAGCACCGGTAGCTCTACTCACGGCACAATGCACTGCCGTTAGCTGTGTGAGTAAAGCAAGTCACTTCAAAGCTCGTAGGCGTATATGTCTAGTTAGTCAATACAATAATGAAAACAAATTATAGTAACAGCAATATAACAAATGAATCCAAGTTTGTTCATCTCTACAAGTTCAATTTCACAAAAAATTTTGAAACTTTACATGGTCACACTGAAACTATTATGGTGAAACTAAACTATGAACTTCTTACAATTTTAGACAACAGTCAATCTTACACAATGTCAAATTGTAGTAAAGCTGAAAACCAAATGACCAAAAACCGCATGTCTTCGAAAACGCTCATTAAACTAAACTACAGATGCTTACCGTTGTCACCAACATTTGTCAATAACAAATGGTCTTAAGCAATAAATCCTAACTAGTCTAATTAACTTTCACACTGTTTTATTAATCATTAGTGAATTTTTCCAAGTGCACAGTCAACCTGTTCAATCTCAACCTTAAACATATATGCACACAAGTAAAATAGGCTATAGAATAAGTAAAAAGAAAACATAATGAACAGATACAGCTAAAGGTTTTGTAAAGTCAAATACACATCATTACCAAATAAAGAATAAAAATAACAATGATGTCACACTTAAATGAAAGATCAATTCACAGATTATATCAAATTCATACAAAAAGTGTTTTAACAAAAATGCCTGATAATAGATGCAAATGGTCAAGAATGTCAAGGAATAAAATAACCCAAACTTACATTCACTAAAATAAGCAAAAATCTTCAATTTACACAAATGCATATTCACCATCTTAACTACCTTATAGCAGAAAATAAAAAAAACAACATGAGCAAGAACTGTATAACAGCACAAAAGCATTAATTAGAATGTTACACTGTTGATTATCACAAAGCTACACAACTTATTGCACTCTTTTGAGTCACTTATAACAACACTTTACAAAGTGCAAAAAATACTGTTAGCTGTTTTACTGTAACCAAACCATCGACGAGAAACTGAATGAAAACATACATTATCTAAATAAGATCATAAGCACTGGCATGTTTTGCTGTTGATTATCCCAAACAAGGGCACTCAGCATGTTAGTCAAAAAACACTCGCGAGATAAAAAAATGAAAGCCTGCATATACTGGGTCATCCACAAAAAAGTAAGCCCCCACCTTTCATGCATTCACAATATTATAGTATTAACTAATTTTCAAAATCTTTTTACTAGCCACATCAATGCTAAACCTAAAATAGAAAACCTATTACAGATTACATCACTTCTTAGACGTGTTGTGAAAATGAAATGTATAGTTGGTTTTAGAATACTAAAAGTTACTTCGCAATGCACTGAAAATGACTACATTTCACAAGGGAGTGTAGAAATGCTTCTCGAGTGTGATGAGATTGTTAAATTGCAAATTGACTGCAAAGTATATTGGTGAAAGTATGTTAAAAATGAATCAATATCTGATGCAGTTATGACAAAATTTTAGAAGCCTACTCATCAGTGGACCACTCCATATATTTACTACTGTAGGCCCCATATGCAATGCCAATCAAAAGATCAAATGAATCACTTCCACAAATTATCATTCTTCAGCCGAGCAGCCTGGATCGAATGAATGATTTCAGCAGCAGCCTGCTGGGCCACTACACCATGCAGCGGGATATGGAAGCAACCAAGATTCAACGACTGGACTTTGACGAAGGCAACTTTAATCTCCAGCTTCACGCAGCCACTGATGTACTGCTTCGTGTAATCAAGGTCATACAAGTCGACACACAGCGACAGCTCCTTCTTCATGTATGGAACGAAAACACAGATCGGCGGTGGGTTCTTGGCTATGACAACATACAACAAATACAGTGAGAATAATGGGACGGCAGTCATGGTGCCACATTAGATCATCACTAAACAACACTCAACAAAACGGCCTAATTGCAGCAAATGAGCAAATAGCAATAAGGCAGAACAGTTTTTGGCACCAGTCGGTATTGCACAAAAATTTGCTAATTTCTTTCAGCAAGCTAACCATGTTTGTGATAACACATGTCACAGTGTGAATAAACTCACCAATGAACTACAGCAATATACTGATGGTGCTGCCAACTTGTCAAAACTTAAGTTATTGGATGTTGACACTGTGTGTAGATGCCTTGCTAAAATGAAAAGGGGCAAAGCTCCTGGAGTAGATGGAACTGAAACTGAACATCTGTTATATGCTCATCCAACTGTGACTGTGTGGCTCTGCTTATTGTTTAATATTATGTTGAAGCATAGGACTGTTCCAAGTGCGTTTTCTGATGGAACTGTTGTGCCAGTAATAAAAGATAGAAATGGTGATCATACTGATATTAACAATTATAGGGCAAAAACTGGTTACACGTTACTGCCGATGACGTCACAATGACGCTTTGATAAACAGTAATTTATATTGTTTATAAATTACCACTAAATTATTGTTCTTTTGAAGCAATCGCCGGCTGCCCATCAGGTTCATCTTCCAGCAGGATGGCGCGCAAGCATACACAGCACGCAGCACACGGAACGAACTGCTGGCCGACTGTCCAGATTTCACCACAAAGGACCAGTGGCCTCCAAATTTGCCAAATATAAACCCAATGGACTATCGTGTGTGAGGTGCAATGTTGGAGGCTTACTGCAAGCTTAAAACAAAGCCGAAAACAATCGCCGAAGTCAAGGAAGCGTTTTAGGTTATCTGGGGCAACCTGCCATAAGGACTAATTGACAAGGCTGTGAAAGACTTATCAAATTAAGCGACTGAAGGCTTGTGTTGGAGCTTGGAGCTGGCGGTGGACACTTCGAACATTCACAGTGACAATGAAATTCTAGCATCTGATCATTAGTTAACTGTGTTGTTTCAACAATGTTATTGAATTGATGTTGTAGCTTGAACATTTTTAATGCTGAAAAATCAGTAGGTGGTCATGTTAAAAAGTCTATAACTTAGTCATTTTTCAACAGAATCATATTTTACTCGGCAGTTAGATTTAAAATGTATTATTTAATAGAGCTTTAAAATTTCAAACTAAAATTTCAAACAGTTGCTGAGAAAACAGCAAAAAACTATAGGGGTCCACTTTTTTTGCCGCACCCTGTAGAAAGTATATCAACAGTTCCAAGTTTCGCTTAACAAAAAAGATACTACCATGTTCAGAAAAAGCACACATTTGAAAAACGAATCAACTTTAATAATCAAAATGAATATGTATAATATGCATATGTATATGCACTACTCACCAGACACTGTTTTGTTGTACAATACAACATGATTCAGTGTAAGAACCAATGAGACACCATATTGATCCGGCAGATATGAGACATTCACACATCCTGCAAGGTATATGAACAGTTAACATCAGTTTGCGCTCCTGCTGAATAGCAGCAACATGCTATTCTGACCATCCATGATTGTGGCACATTGATGACCTACTGTTTCAACACATTACTGCAAAAAATTACACATTTTATTTGTTTACTTAGCTTTACTGGCACAGGCACTGGGCAATAAATAGACAGATTGGTTGGCTGCATAATGTGCTGCAGTATCATTAGTTCATGCCAATCAGCTACCAATGGCAAGATTGTAAAGTGCTTCTGGTCACGAATCTGACTCAGGTAAGCACGTATGGTACCTTTCCTACCTTTATATCGTGGGTTCTTTTTCAGCTGCATTATACAGTACTGCTGTGTAACATCAATACAGAATCCTACCATGGGTAAGCTAGTTGTATGTTTTTATCAGCTGACACAACAATTACACACAAGTAACAGGTATGGCCACTTATTGCTCTCCTGATGCGGTTTTAATCAGTCAAATACATTGGCAGCCTTAAATAACATTCAAAACATTTTCCACCTAAATTTTGGATTTATTTTATTAATCGTTCTACTTTGTAAGTTTTGATCTACAAAAGCCTAAATCTAGATGATCATTCAGACATTCTTATGAATTATAATTCAGTAGATGACATCAAGGTCTTTGAGATACATCATAAGAATTGTCATTGTATTAACATTGACCTGAAGCATTGATGAGTTTCACTTCCTTCACAGTGAAACGAGCACAGCAGCCACAGTTATACTTTATACACTGGCAAATCGGAGGAGACAAGTCTTGTACAGATTTTGCATGGTCCAATTCAGGAAGCACATTTTCCACTTCTCCTGCAAAATAACGCAACTCATTGTATATTATGCAAAACTTATATAAAAGTGCAAATTAAACTACAAAATATATTCGATAAACTTAACTGCACAACAATCTGCAGCTTGATCCCAGTAAACAAACTTGCATTTAAATTAAAAAAAAGCTGATCATAAGATCTATCAATCAACAATCTTTTATATTAATAAAGACAACCAAAACTCTCTACTAGTAAAAAGCAAGAGGTGCTGTTAGGTCTGCATACCCAGAACTAACTCAGATCCTGTCAGTCTGACCTAACCTAATCTTATGGCAAGTGTTCCAAACAAAAGAAAATCTAGGCTACATTTTGATGCAATAGTTTGAGACTGGAATATGCAGAACTCAGGATGTCACTGACATGTTGGTCTCTCCCACATGCCCCAATGCAGGCTACAGCCTCAGTATCCAAATCTTGACAGTATTACAATAATGCAGCAGTAATAATGAAAGTAATAACTCAACTGTATCCAGCAGCAATGTACAAAATGGAAATCACACAAAAAATTTCCAACCAAAGAATCACCAAACTTTTCATACTGAAACACTGCACAACATGACACAGTTTAAACTGGAAGCCCTCCAAGACAGTTCAAACCTCAACCAAACTGAACCAAAATTCCGGACTGTAATACGGATTGCCACCAAAAAGTAAACACTTGCCCTTATGCCACATCTTACCCTCGACAAAATATCATTAAAATCTGCCCACAGTGTTTTAGCAATCCGGGTCCAGAAATCATGGATAAGGACTGTGATCTGAATATGGAGCCACAAAATCTCTAGTCCATGAACAACACCCCACCCCACCACAAAACTGTGCCAAAATTTACTGAACTTTTTTGTAGTAATTCAGTGATTCGGTAAACAAACAGTAGCCAACTGAAAACATAACCATGTTCGAATTGTTTTACAACTAGTTGGACACTTTTGCAATTGCGCCCCACATTCAGGTAAAAGTGCAACATGATAACAACAAGTAATTTGAGCAAATCTCATGAGATGCGCGATAGACTTAGCAGTTCCTGTCTTGATTTATCTTCAGTCATTTCGTTGCAATTCACCCTTGAAATGTGCACCACAGCAAAAAATCGCAAAAAAATCACTAACACCCACTAAAACCCCTTATTTGGGGGGATCAAGGTTGTTTAAGTTCATCGAGGTAGATACACCAAAAAAGCTTGTCACCAGTGCTTGTTATGATAAGCAGCACGCCTATGCCTATCTGCAACTGTTTTCATGCTACACGAGCCAATATTGATAAAATGACCAACTTTTAGAGGGATACCCCTCTTCAATGCTCATGTGCTCACATGCACAGGCTTCCTTAAACCTAATGGGTTGGGACTCAGACTACGGAAATCTATGTTTGATGCTGAAAATTTCATATGCAGGTTGTCTTGGTCTACCTTCAGCTATTTTGTCACAACTCAGTCTTAAAGTGTGTGCTGCAGCCAAAAAATGCAAAAAAAATCGCCAAAAACCCTTCTTTTGGGGGTTCAAGGTCATTCAAGGTCACCGATGTTGATAAAACTAAAAAGCCCATGTCCACTGTTTGCTATGACAAGCAACTTGTTTCTACCTATCTGCAACCGTTTTCACACTAAGTGAGCCAATAGCGGCAAAATAACGTTTTTTTCTAGGGTGGTACCCCTCTTCGACACCCTCATTCAAGGAGAACCCTCTCACCAAGGGGCATAAAATTTTGTCACAAAAAACTTAGAGTCCTTGGGGCAGCCCACAGTGAAAATTTTGTGATCCTAGCTTGCACCATTTTGATAGGGCTCAGGGTGTGATAGACGCCAGACAGATGGACAGACGCCCAGGTCATGGCTAAGATGCGCAAAGCATAGCTGTCGCAGTGTCGAGCATAAAAACAACTACCAGGGTATTGGCTTTGCTGTTCGAATAATCATTCTTCATAATAAGCAAGACAGGCACAAGTTTCACACACCATTAAGCTGAAAATATCTTAGGTGCATCTGGCAACTTAGCCACTGCGAGCGGCTGTCAGCTGCTAACCAACTGGACACTCGGCTATGGCAAGCCGCTACGAGCACATTCTAGCGTAAAATTTTCTAGCGTAAAAATTTTATGCGGGATGAGTGGAGTTTACTGGGCGCCATAGGAATATACCTAACCGTAACTCTAAACCCTAACTCTAACCCTACACCTAACCCTGACCCTACACCTAACCCTAACCCTAACCCTATTGGTAGTTATATGGTATATGTGTGAAACAATAGGTGCAATGTATTCCTATGGCGCCCAGTAAACTCCACTCTACCCTTTTACGCTACATTACAGTTTAGGCCAAGAGCCAAGCTTCTGAACGTATCAGTTTTTAGATGAAAGTTGAAAAATCACACTGATCTAAATGTGCCACTGAACAGTATAAAACAACATTAATGCAAAATCGTCTTCTTAATTACTATTTTTACCAGAAACTCGCCTCTTATAAGCAGCAACAGCCATTTTAGTGGACAAATTGACGTGTCACGTTTGTCTCCGCTAGCCGCTAACGTAGATTGTTGTCTGACGAAAAGTCGCAGCGGATAGCGCAGCAGCTGCCAGCCGCTCGCAGCCGGCTAAGTTACCGGACACGAGGCTCATCAGTAGCAAGCCAAAAATACAACAGTAAAGTCATAAGACGCCCCGGTGTTAGGTTTGTAAACACTAGATGGTTTTTGCTATAAATCAACGTACAAGATAATTCTTGAATGACCGTTCCATGGCAAAACCATTGCAAAGGCAAAGTGTATTCAATAAATAATATACATATAAACTGTCATGTACCTGGCAAACCACAAATTCACAACTCAAAACTTGCGAATTCTTCGTGTAAACAATACGAGTCATGTGCCAGAATAATATTATGGTCACGTGCCAATATTTACTTCCGTGTTTCGAGTAGTGATGTGTCGATATAAGTATTGTTATTAATATCGAAATATCGATATCACACATCTTTTTTATTGCTTATTTGCAGTGCATTTTGTTAGTTGAAAAACGCAAAATATAAAACTCACAATGCATTGTCCAAGAATAGTACCATATCACTGAGCAAGATATAGGGGCGTTAGATAAGGCTGAAACCAATCGAAATTTTCTATAGCCTATGTCTGTCGAGATAGGCCTATTTAATGTAACTGGCAGGTGGACGCTGTAAAGTTCTGTCCTAATATTTGATAATGTCGCTTAATTACAAGAAAAAACTTAAAGCCTTGACATCAATCATTGATAAAGCCTAAATGTCTCACGTTCAGCTTGACTTTTCATAGGCCTATGCAAACATAAGCCTAAGAAGGCCAAGACCAATAATTTTCATGCATGCATCCAGTGGCGTCGTGACAGGGAAAGGAAACAATCGTCTCCCTTAATTTTGGGCCGTTGGAAAATCCCCCCATTAGGGGAAGGGCATAACACTAATTTTTGTGCAAAAATGAAAGGTTTTGGCAGCGGCGTAGTCAAGAGGGCCCAGGCCCCAAATCTCCAAACAAGACATAAGTAGACGTTTAAACTGAACTAATATGTGCGAATTTGGTCAATTCATTCTCGAAAAAATAATTAAAATTGTTGCCATCAAATCTCATATTTAAAGCTACAAAGTTAATGCACCAAAATCATTTTCCCATACCAACGGGTGGGGAGTTTACAGCGCTCCCCAGCTCCCTAGCTGAAATTTAAGGGTCTTACTTCTAATAGAAGGTATAGAAAAACACGAAAAAATGAAAAAAAGCAAAGAGGGGAGAAAAAAGGAGAGACAAAAAGGGATAAAAGGCATAAAGGCATAAAAGGGGAAGGGAAGAAAAAGGAACGGGAGGTGAGGCCCCCAATTTACATTTCTGGCTACGCTACTGTGTTTTGGTGCATTTTGGCACTGTCTTCAGAAAAATTAGCTTGGCTAAAATTGTCATTATTTTGTAGTCTTCTAGGAGGGGCATATGCCCCCGGTGATCCCCTGTATGGCTACACTAGTGGGTATGTAAATGACGCGATGAAGATTTACCACTTAACCAGTGCTATTTCTGAAGTGTAGTAGGCCTACTATGGAACACGCAGTGTCACGCACACTACAATAAATTACCTACAGCTAATCAGAAACACAAACAAATTATTCGATGCTAAACTAGAACTAAATTAGAAGTCACGCTCTGTATGCTTCCGCCAGTTTTGATCATAACCTTTAACCTTTCAGATCATCTTTGTCTCAAGATGAATCAATAGCAACATTTTGGAAAAGTCAATCAAAATGCTTAGTGCCTACCCTATGGAAATATCGGGACAAAACATCAGGTCAGAGCAGTAAGTAAGCAGTGCTGTAAGTTCCCTCAGGGTCCTGCACACGGCTCTGGCCACAATAACACTTTTGATTTATGCATTTCGAGCTGGAAAGTCGCATCCGTTGGCGACGTATTTGGTCATTTTTATGCAACGTATCCTGGTTCTGGATTGATCAAACCAATCAATCCCCGTCACTTGGCTACGGGCTTGCCTTCGGCTTCACTTACAAGCGAAAGGCATTTAATGTCAAAAACAACAGCAACTACACTGTGTCTCAAAAAAACATCCCCGACATTTTTGACTAACTTGAAAACCAATTATCAGATTTTGATAATTATTGGTACGAATATTCCTGACACAACTTGCCGTCAAATGATCGTTCAGTTTCCCACCTCACCCAATGTATGCTTCTGCACTACCTAGGAAAAGCAGATCAAGCGAAATATGTGTTGAAATAAACAGAAAACCTGAAAAAACATCCCTGACATTATCGATCGTAACTTAAAGAATGATTAGCAGATTTTAATAGTTTTCGGCAGAAATATTTTTCACACAAATGGCTATTAAATAAGTGTTTTACTGTCCACTTCACCCAACGTCTGTTTTGCACTACCTGGGGAAAGCAGACCAAGCATAATATGTGTTAAAATAAATGAAATAACATCAATAAATTCCATCTATCCTAATCTGTGGGCCGCTCCATTACAAGGTTTGACTGTCATGCAGCAGTGTGTCTACCAGATAAAGTTTAGAAATGTTTGTGAAGTCAAGAAGCGACTGGTACAGCCTGGATTGGTCTGGAGCAGAACATTATCGATACTGGTATCACTGAATGGAAAAAGCGTCTCCTTGCCTGTGTTCACATAGTGGGCCAACACTTCAAGCAATTTTATTACAGGCAGTTGAAAAATGGACAACTGGATAAAAGTGTCAAAAATGTAAACAAAATATGTTTTTATGTGTTACGTTAATTAAGCAATCATATCGCATTGAATATAAAGTGCTATTTTGCAGGCTGTGTTTTCCCTAGATAGTGCAGAAACAAACATTGGGTGAGATGGGAAACTGAATAGCAGTTTGATGGCAAGTTGCGTCAGGAATATTCGTACCAAAAATTATCAAAATCTGATAATTGCTTTTTAAGTTACGGTCGAAAATGTCGGGGATGTTTTTTTAGACACAGTGTACAAAGTGCTCGTAAAAGTGCATATCTCCGCCAAGCGAAGTGTACACAGACAGACAGACACAACGACGGACAAAACGACCAATCTCAGAATCTCCTCTAATGTTCACTATCGTTCACTTGGCAGAGATAATTAATATGCTAACGCAAACAATGGTGACCAGTAACGTCAGTGAATCGATCAATGAGAAGTGGATTTCTGGTGGTCGCAACGCAGCTTGTGGTGCTTGAGAGCGGAAACGTCACCTCGGCGAGACAGATACAGCTGCTGCAGTCGCGTGTACGTCAGCTGACTAAAAACACCACACATAAACCGAGTAAAGTTCAGTTCAGTTGAAAAACTTTCTCGTTTATACTTATAACTTATGTGTTGGGTGAACTGGTCGAGGAGGGCCTTCAATGTATCGACAATAGGTCACAGGCATTCACGGCTAGCTGATTCTGGCAGTGAGTTCCATTCATCCAACGATCCACGACTGATAACAAGAAGAATTATTCTTTACGACATCATCTTGATGGAAATGGCTTAAATATAGCGACCATTCAACAGTGTAACAAATAAGCTTAAGTCTGTGTAAAATGTTGAAAAATGTAAAAACATGTTTTTATTTTAAAAAAAATCTATATATTTAAAAACGCCAAAAACGTTTATTACAACCATGGCGTGACTGCAACGTTCCGCTAGAACTCAGAGCTGCCACAGTTGCGTACCTGCCCGGTTCAAGCGTCAAGCCCATCTGCTCAGACCTCTCTCTGCAGTACTGCTCCATCGCATTCACTGTAGGCCGACGCACTCCTGCACGGCACATTACACACCTCCAGCTGACACTGGCAGTGATAAGATCATAAGACAAGACAATTCCACTATAGTCAGAGATAACGAAAACTGCCATCGGGTAAAACGTTGTCAGACAGTGTATTAAATTTTTATAATAATTATGAATAACAAAAAATACGTCGACCAAGTGCCGATATTGTGCGGTCGTCCGCATGACTTTCGACCTCCTGAACTGAAAACGGGCACTACTGCACAACTGTTTAAACCCACTTTGGTTTTTCTGAGCACTTTTGTTTTCAAGTTAGTAACCCGTGCGAAACGGACAGACAGACGAAAAGACGGGCAAGAAAAAATAGGGAATTATTAACTAAAATTTGTCTGATATTTCACAAATGTGTTCCTAGAAACAATGCTTATTACGAGGGTCGTTCGATAAATAAGTTTACAAAATGGCACCATTCCATTAATTCTCAAATTAGAAAAAATCCAAAATGTACGTTTTGTGGGCATTTTTGTTGTGAGTATTAGTCGTGAGTTTTATTGCGATGACGTTACTGTGACGTCATTTAACTACGGTGGCGTTGCCATTTGGGAGCGTTGTCAGCTCCCGCAGCAGGGTCTGGGTGGAGTCCAAATAGAAATCATATTTGGTGCATTTCAGCCTTAAAATATGAGATCTGGTAGCAACAATTTTAATTAGTTTTTGAGTCCCTAATATCTATTTTAACAGACAATTTCTGTCCGGTCATCGGAGGCCTGGTCCCCTGCCTTCGCCCCTTGTCTACGTCACTGGAGCAGATAGCTGACCTTCCATGAGGAGTGCGGGGCAATGCTGACGCAGCCAGGCACGCGTGTCGTCAGCGACAACGTCAACAACAACGTCTTCACTGCTGCTGGCCGCAACATCCAGTTCAACATCATCAGTCTGCAACGACCACATGCGACACGTGCCCGTTCTGCTGAGTGCACTGTGGCTCAAAACAATAAGGCCTGATTTCCAACAAACGCGCAACGCGTTATCGGTGTTGCGTCGCTTGCTCCAAAAAGTAGGCTACACCAGCACTGCGTGCGGTATAGATGGAAACTAAGGTTTTAAAGATCTTTTAATCTGACTGCACAGATAATAGCAAATAGAAATTACTTAAGTAGTCGGGCTATAGAACTAGAATTGATATTAAAAAACTGCCCAGCAAACACATTATTGTAAATTACATGCTACTTTGAACAGTGGCGGAGCCAGAAATGTGAATTGGGGAGAAGCCTCGCCTCTTTCTCCTCCACTTCCCTTCCACTTTCGTCCCCTACTTTTCCTCTCTTATTGTCCCCTTTACTCCTCGTCATTCTTTTCCCCTTTGCCCTCTTTCCATCTCCCTCCCACAGAAGTACCGGTACCCCAAAAATCCAGCTAGGGAATCTAGGGAGCGATGTAAGCTTCCCCAGCGGGGTCTGGGCAGAGCCGCAGACGAAATCAAATTTGGTGCATTGTAGCTTCAAAATATGAGATCTGGCGGCAACCATTTAGTTATTTTCCTGAGAATCAACTGACAAAATTGGCACATTTAGTGCAGTTTAAATGTGTGCTTATGTCTTGTCTGAAGATAGGGGGAGAGGGCAGAGGGGGCCGGGCCGCCTGACCCTCCCACCCCCTTGGCTTCGCCACTGGCTTTTAATACAATAGTTGCTGAGACTGAGGTAAATATAACCTGATGTTCAGTAGGATAGTTGGCATTCGAAACGCCTCGCAATCGTTCTTTCTGTTGACGAACAAGTGTCTCCAGCTCCTGCCACGTGGCCTCCAGCTGCGTCAGCTTAGTTTCAATGTCCGCTGGCGACGAGCTGCGCGGGTGCTGCGGCAGCACGTGACAGTAGGGCTGTGACAGCAGACTGCGTCCCACGTCCAGGACGTGTTGCAGTCGCGGTCTGTGGCTGTGAACGACGTTCGACAGTGACGTGATGTTGGCCAGTTGCAACGTGGCACCAAGCAGCGGTCGGTCACACTGAGCACGACCCAAGTGTTCACTGATCCAGATCTTCTCCTCCTCAACACCGTGCTCGAACTCAAACACACACATCGGTATTCCACGAAACTGATTAATAAAGCCTAAAATATTCCGGTTTCTGTCAGTCCCTAGAAAAAACCCGAGTCTTCAAAACTTTTATTTGACCCTCAAAAATATTAGTACAGTTTTTAGTTTCCGCTCTTTAGGCTTACTTGGTCCCTACTTTTTCGTCGGCTGCAACGGGAAGCACGCAATTTTTAGACATGACTAAGGAAGCAACTGGTTGAAGTATAAATAAGGGCAAGTCAGACACCAGAGTCAGGATGCGCATTGCGCACTGCAGTAGAGGATCGAAACATTAAAAAGTTCTGACAGTACAATACACTAAGTAGGCCTAATAGCTGTTGAACAGAGAGCACAATTTCAATTACCTCATCACGCAGAGCTTCTGCAGATGCTACCTGAGTAGTTTCAACAACGGTATCTATGAAATAAATACACACAAAAAGGCCATTTGTTGTGACAAATAAGCCTATAAGAAGTTCCTACAACTTAATTTGGCCAAGACATTGACTAACTGAAAATAGGTATTAGTAGGGCCCTATTCTGCATAACAAACATGCTAGGCAAAACTATACCGAGAGAACGAAAAGGTAAACTGCTTTGGGACAGACTAGGTGGCTCGGTGGCGTTGGTGGTGTGGTAGGATTTCAAACTTACGATCGATCGTGAGGCACGGGGTTCAACTCCCAGTCGGGTTGATATCAAATGGTTACTACTTGCACGGGTGATTAGCTGCGCCGGACAAGTAAACCATACAAGTATAACCAATATCAAAAGTTGACTTATACTACCCCGAGAAGCCTAGCTGTCGATAGAGAAGACCGACCGTACGCCAGTGTCCGAATGCCAGCAAATGTGTTTGGAAGAAAGAGAAGGGTCGAAAATAAAGGCATTAGGTAGGGCATTTGCAAGAGTCTGATAGTTTGGCTGAAATGCGCCATGCAAATCTTGGAAATTGATACCCTTATTTTGGCAGAACACATGACCGCAGGGGTCGGCGATGGTACCGTCAGATAGGAATTAATAAGTTCCTATAAATATAGCAACCATGCCACTAACTGGCGGGGTCTGTTCACAATTCGCAAGTATTTGAAACGCAGTCAGTACCATAGATGTAAAAACATTTTAATGTCTTTTATAAAAGTTTAAAACACATGTTTTTATATTTTTCATTTTTAATGTTTTTTTTTATTTTAATGTTTTTTTTTATTTTGTAGTGCTTTTGTGCTTTTAAATGTCGTTTTTTGTTCTTGTTGAAACATAAACGTACAAAATTACAAATATGATTTATTTCTCATGGGCAAATTGCGTTCAGCTGTTTTTGATCTGTACATTCAGTACATTCCGGTTTCTGGTCTTTACAAATGGTAGGTTTTTGTTTTTAATTATCTGAGTTAGATATTTTTTGCGTGTATAATGGCGACAAAAGTAGTGATTGGAAACGTCTGCAGTTTAATGTTTTTATGCATGTTTTTAGAATGTTTTTCTATAAAAGTGAAAAATAACATGTTTTTTATGTTTTTTAATTTGCAAATCAATGTTTTTAACATTTATGGTCAGTACCCCCGTTTAGGGAAAATAGGCGGAGTTGTAGTGGATCCGACCTGGTACTCCAGGGTAACCGTCGGGCAACCCTAAATTTTAATTGTCCAGTTATGCGGCAAGACGTACCGTTTAGCCACAATACATGCGTTACAGACAGCAGACGACAGACAGAAGCCTGTGAGACATAACCATTCATAATTTTATAATATTATGATATAGATTTTCTTCATACGGCTTTGTTCATCTTCAACGAACTGCCGATGTGCAGTATTACTCGAGTCATTCTGTTCCAAGATGCCATCTTCCAGCGAGTTTCCTCGACGCATGTTATACAACTCGAACGACGCCATTATAATATTTAATGTTATATTTTATATAATATTTTTATAATATAAAACGAAATTTAGTTACGTCATCGTCACTGAAAATGACGTCATACAATGAATATGTAAATCAGTGAAATGGTATGCCTCGGCGCAAATAGAGATAAACAAATTATATAATTTTCTAAACGTTTAAATGCATGTATTATTTTTAACATTACGTATGTCCCTGCAATTACACGGTGACGAAATAAACGTTGCATCATTCATTCCATTAGTCTTTTTCAAAGCTCATAATGCTGCACAAAAGTTGATGCGTAACCAGCAGGTAATTTACAAATAAAAAAAATCGTTAACATCAGCGTCGTCGTCATCATTATACAAAATAAATTATAAAGCACAAAAATGGTATAAAACTGAAAAAAATCTGTCGGCCAGTGTCGACATATTGTGCGACCGTCCACCTGAAGCTGCGCAACTCTATTCCTCACCTTCAAACTGGACCGAAAAGTGGCAGAGCACATAGGCCTAATACGTTACTCACTGCTGTGGAACGTTCATACTAATTTTGGTTTTATGCGTTTTTAATGGTCAATTGAATAGCGCAGACGGACAGACGGACGAGCACGACCCATAATGCGGCCTATTAGAACGGCCATACAATAGGCCTAAACAGTACCCGGTAATCATTACTCATTACGGTACTGACGCAGACTTACTAAGCGTAGGCCTATACAAAAAATAGTTCAACTCGAAAATCCGTGTTATAATTCAACCGATAGGCCTATAAAATGAACAATAGCTCTATATAATTTATTCTCTATGAAAACGATAAGTAAATTTAAAATTGTTGGATAGCCTATACAGCCTATGATTTTTGTTGAAAATCACCGTTCATTAACAAACCACAACAAAAAGCCTAGCTATCGCTAGAAAAAGCTGACCGTACCGTTACGCCCGAAGCCCAGCCTCCGATTTTACTGTTTTCATGATCTTTCTGATTACCTATAAAAATGAATTGAAATTCATTAATTGATTTAAAATCATTTGCAGTAAATAATCAAATGAAAAAAAGTTAATCAGTACAGACCTATAAAAATTAAATTGTATGTTGTTATTATCCACCATCATTTGGTACCTTTTATTTGTAAGTTTGCTTGGCCTCGGCCTTGGCCTCGACGTCAAAAAATTAACCTCGGCCTCGGCCTTGACCTCATAACCATGGCCTCGGCCTAGATCTCATAACTTTGGTCTTGGCCTCGGCCTCGGTCTTATAGCTCTGGTCTCGGTCTCCGCCTTGGCCTCAAGATTTTGGCCTTGTTCAACATCTCTGGTTGTTTATGAAACTGCATGACTGTGACCAGATAAAATCGCTTTAAGCCCTTAAAGCCTGCAAACGTAAATGTTGCTTAGGCCTAGCTTTGTATAGGCTTGGCCTAAGGTGCGTTCTGGATATTTTAGAAAGACTGTAGGCTTACAGTAAAAGGCAAAATTGTCAGAGTGTTCTGATTGCCCACATAATCTCTTTAGTCCATAGGCCTAGGCCTACACGCTGTGCCGGCTGTGGTGGTTTTCGATGTTTCACTTATTGCATGTCGCCATTAACAAGTGTATAAACTGATGTTTTGTACATTTATTAGTTAGTATAGTGCTATGGTCTTATGACCATTTAATTGAATTGAAATTAAATGAAGTTCTCTCTGCTCCCTACATTATAGTTCTAGATATAATGCACATACAGCATTAGGCATTCAGCAGAAGGTTGAACAAACTATGCCAACGATTTCTTATTCGACGTTTTAAACGTTTTGTTTATTCTTGCCACGTTTTTAACGTATTTTTAAAAAACTTTTTTGAAACGTTTTTTACATATAGGTCTATGCTTTTGATAGCTTCTTGTCCAATCACTGCGTGGTAAGCACTACTTCAAGTACATGTCTGTTATTAACAAAACATTGTCAGAATACAAATAAAATGTTCAAACTTTTGCTACGCATGTACTACAAAAAATTTGAGCTAATGCTCACGAGACGCGCGAAAGCCTATAGCAGTTCCAATTCAGTAGTTTAGCTAAAAATTGGGGTGTTCACGTTAAGTTAATATACAAATACCAAATTTTCTATCTGGATCGCATAGGCCTAACGATAGTAACGTAGCCCCACGTTGTGAATGATATAGACTTGTGTCGCAGTCCGAAATCGCCAAAAAAATCATAAAACCCCCTATTTTAGCGTTCAAGGTCATTCAAAGTCATTGAATTCGGCGCCAATCGAGAGCCAGTGTACGACTTTCTATTAGTGATTATAGTAACCTAGGCCCTATCTCGCACCGTTACTGAGATACAGCGACTTATTGGCCAAAAATCGCAAATTTTGCCTACCCCCTCTCATTTAGCGCCCTCGTTCAAAATGACACCCTTCGAATTTATGGAAAAGCTTTACGGTTCCTGAAACTAGAGTCTTTCGCGCAGCCGACGGTGAAGATTTGGTGATCCTATCTTGCACCGTTTTTGACTGATCTAACCGTGTGACAGACGGAGAGACGGACGGACAGACAGACAGACAGACAGACAAACTAACGGACACGCGCTGAAAGCAGTAGCTGCTTTCGCCCGTAAAAATCTGTAAAATAAAACACAGCACAAAGTCAAATACTCCGGCCGTTAACAAAAATAAACGTTTAAAAGTACTGTTGCAATGTGAGCACTTTTCATTAATTTTTGGCCATCCATCTTACCTTACTGATCTTCTGCAGTATCATAAATCCTCAGTGTCCACGCGCTCTTCTACCAGTCAGTTACTTGCAATTCCACGGCATAATTGATCCTTTGGTTCCCGTTCCTTTCGTGTCTCTGCTCCGAGAATTTGGAACTCCTTAACTCCTCAAATTCGTCAATGTCAAACCTTGGCTACATTCAGATGTCACTTAAAGACCCACTACTTTCAGTCAACCTTTTCTGCCACCTAGCGTCCATCATCCTATGCGCCCTGATTCTTTCTGAGACTTTGGCGCTTTAAAAATCATTTACTTACTTACTTACTTACTTACTTTGTAGTCGTGCTATCAAGCATCAATGTTAAAAGTAGACGTACTAAAAACACCTGGTTAGCGTTTATTTGTGAGTGGCGCCGACTCAAGACGCGCCGTCGCCTGAAAATGTTGGCGCCGCCGCCAGCCGAATTTTCGACGGCGCGCCGACTCGAGCCTGCTCGCCAGCCGGATTTTACTGCAGCCAGCCGAAAACGGTTCGGCGGCGCGGCTGAGGAGTCCAGCTACAGAGTAAATGAACAAGGAAAATATCGGACGCAGGTTTTGCAAATATTTTTCACAATAAAAACGCCTTGCTCGGGAAGACACGCTACAGTCTATACAGTTTCTGTTGCAGTACTGTCCTTCAAGGTCATTCAAAATTAATGATTTTCATGTCATTTGAAAGCCAATATGCGACTTTCTATTAGTGATTAATAGTAACCGTGGCTGTATCTCTCACCGTTTCCGAGTTATGGTCATTTATAGCTTGAACCTTCCCATTAAAATTTGCGGCCAAACCGTTGCAGATGGAGACAATATTACTACTGACAGCCTATAGAAAGTTGCCACCGCCCTATCCGCTGGCACCATCGCAGATTCCTTATGACTTACCGTTTAGATACATCCATGGCAGACAGACGGACAGACAAACAGACGACGGACAGACGACAGCTCATGCCAATAGCTAAAGTACGGTCGGCTAAAAACGACATAGTGAGCCATCAAATGCATTGTGCCGATCCAGTGATGCCATGTAGGCTACGGCTGAGCGAGTTTTTTGCAACAGTTACGATAAACAGTTAAAACTGCAAACTTATGTTACTGCAGTCGTTGTTGTTTTAAAAATGTGCTGTATTCATTATAAACGCAAAAAACTTAATGTGATGCAACAGCGCCATGCAGACATATAAATTATACAGCCATCTTCAGTGAAATTTTGATCGCTGATTTTGTCTCAACTTGAACTGAATGCGCGCTGGTCTATCGGGTTTCAGCAGCATGACATACTCCTGGCCTAACTTCCGTTCGTCTTTCGGCCACTCGAGCCGAAAGTTCTGCAGCAGTTTGATGATAAGCAATCGCATTTCCTGCTCAGCCAGACGCATGCCTGAACACGTTACACATGCACGTTTTGTCTGCAACATCAGCCTTCTTCCAACTAAAAATACCGTGATTTGCTTTTAATCATTTTACCTCAGCACTGCCTATCGTATACTGGAACGCTATTTTTTCGTCAGTTTTCGTACACCAGGCCTACGTAAAGAATAAACAGCAGCTGCTAGCAGACATTACTTCTGTACGCGCGAGAGACCCTTTTCTCGTGACACGAAACGTTGGGGGCGCCAAAAATGCTGGACAGGAAAATGCAAGACTTGATAATGATGGACGAAAGTGCAGGACTGGAAAATGCCGGTAACACGTTGGAGAGCACAGTTTGACCCTATTGAAACGTGCTTACTTCTAGACTGTAATCAACGATGTGCAGTGTGAAACAGCATGTGATGAATAGGTGGAGACTAAGTACGTCACGCTCGATTTGAGTGACATTATGGACTTTTATAACACTCCAGGAGAAATTGGCCTATAAGTCATGAATTAACGAGCGGTAAATACAGAGTGCGGCAAAAAAAGTAGCACCCTAAATTTTTTTGCCATTTTCTCAGCAACCGCTTGGAATTTTAACATGAAATTTTACAGGTTTATTTACAGAAACGTTCTACATCTAACTGCTAAATAAAATATGATTCTGTTGAAAAACGACGAAATTATAGACTTCTGAACATGACCGCCTACCGATTTTTCAGCATTAAAAATGGTTAAGCTAAAAATGCTACTTAGTTTTCAAAAACCGGTTACCACGTTACTGCCGATGACGTCACAGTGACGCTTTGACAAGCAGTAATTTATTTTGTTTATAAATTACCACTAAATTGTCGTTC
>Ga0209367_1000963_pt1 | contig 33100 bp, 23 predicted proteins | sample WorMetLIZISLAND2_FD_187412 | JGI IMG/M metagenome (GOLD analysis project Ga0209367, IMG submission 187412) | Marine gutless worms symbiont microbial communities from Max Planck institute for Marine Microbiology, Germany - Olavius geniculatus... ... | reverse complement strand
AATTGTGTGAACTTCAGTCCACTAACATCAGAGATTACGCGGCTAATGTTTACCCACCAACATCAAATTTTTCGGAAGGCCATATTTCGGCCCCTAGGGGGTGCTGCGCCCCCAAATTTTTACAGGCGCTAGAAAATGACCAAGTCTTACTAGCGCACCCCTCATCGGGGACGGGGGCCTCCTTTACATTTTTTTCAAAAACTGATGAAAAATTGGCTTAAAATGTATCGTATTAGCCGCGATAACTTTGGAGCCAGGGGGAGTAGCTTTATTAAACTTTGCCACGTGACGTGCTGTTAGATGGGGGTGACAACACGGGTGCAACTTTTGGGGGTCACCGCCCCCTTAAAATTTGGGAGGGCAAAAAACGTCCAAAATTTAGTACGTTTTACAACAAGTTTCAAGTTTGAGCGCAAATATCTCTGAAGTCGATGAAGATAACAACAAAATCTAAATGGCGTTGACGAGAACGATCCTTTCGGCGTTGAACAAAAAAAAATTTGTGAAATTCCGTCCACTACGAACAAAGTTATAAGCGCTCATGTTGACCTACCCTAAGTCGACAATGCGCGTTTGGCATATGCCAATGCATTTCAGTTCGGGCCATGTGATTTTGATGCCGGGAAAATTTTACCCCCTCCTCTAATTTCCCCCAGTTGGACTTAGGGCGCCGGGCGGACTCACGTTGGGCTTTGCCCCAAATTTCTAGTTTGTTCTGCTATGAGTTGACGTTAAGTACCATAATGTGACAATCCGTTAATTTTATGGTGTAACTGCAAAAACAGGTTAACACAAAGCCAATGAAATGGCAAACTCTGCAGTATTAAACAGAATGTTTGCAGACATATTATTGATTGAGACAAGAAACTTCAAGTTTAGCTTACTTATGAGGCATTGCCTAAATGTGTTAGCTTGTATTATCAGCAATTGCATAACCAGAGGTTGGACACCTGGGTGTTTTTGGAGTGAAAAATATTAAAAATGATGTCTATCCTAGTGCAAAATTTCTTTTTTGTCTTAGTGCACTACAATGGAACCATCACAATATTTGTAGTTAGCAAAAATGGCCATTACAATGTTTCCAAGTCATTCTTTCACCTGATAATGTGATTGCGATTTTTCAGCTTCTTAATTAAAGCACTGTCATTGTTTTTTTGGTGGCATCACTCAAGTCACATATTGCTGCAGTTTATGTCATAGCATGCTCCATGCGGTCACCGGCCTGCCCCCCCAGGGGCAGTCTACATCGTTCCGGTGTTGGTCTCGCCTTGCAAGGTCCTCGGCAGGCTTCCGATGCCCGTCGATGGCTTCAATATGTGTCAGATTGCTCGTCATTGCATGCTCCATCTCTGTCTTTTTCCACGGAGTGCATTGTACAAAAATGGCTAAAGGAATCAAGGTATTGTTTAGCGCAAGGACTTGTTAGGACTCTGCTAGCTACATGCTGGAAGGAGCTGTTGAAATCTTGCAAACTTCATCTCATTCTGCTTGGCTGGGTTGGCTGGGGTTAAGGTGGGGCACGTGCTCCCTTGTCGTTTGGCAGTTAACACTGCTTGGTAGCTTTGCAATGTGTTTCTCATGAAGAGTTTTTAACCTTCAGCGTGTGTGTGTGCTTGCGTGTGTCAGATAGCACAGTTGATGGATCGGTTTGAGCAGCAGTTTGAGAACCTCGATGTTCAGTCCCAGGTGATGGAAGACACGATGTGTGCTTCATCGACATTGACCACCCCACAGAACCAGGTCGACGCGCTGATGCAGGAGGTCGCTGATGAGGCAGGGTTAGTACGTTTGTCTGTCTGTCTGTCTGAATGTCTGCTTACCTGTCTGTCTGACCATGCCACAGAACCAGGTTGAAACGCTGCTGCTGGAGGTGGTTGATGAGGCTACACACTCTCTGTCTTTTCATCTCTCTCTGTTTGTTTTCTTGTCTGTGTGTCTGCCTGTCTCTCTGTCCGTTCCTATGTTGGCTCGCTAGCTGCAAGCTCTGGAGCCCTTAAATTTAGGCAGCGTGTCTGTGCCTGTGTCTCTGCTTATGCTGTGACTCCGCTCGCTGTCTGTCCAGACTGTCCACGGTCTGCCTATGCAGCTCTGGCAATTTTTATCGCCGTCATACCAAGCATGGCACTGGCTTTGCGTTACAACAAATGGGGACGTCGCTCACCGGCTTATATGCCTGTCAGTTCCAATGTGAGTTCAGAAGCAGTTTACGCTCGGATCTTTTCTGCTTTATTGTTTTGTTGCAGTAACTAAATTCTGTGTTGTTAGCTGAAAATCTTATCCTGTGTCTGTGTGTGTAGGCTGGACTTAAACATGGACCTGCCTCAAGCCCAGACTACATCTGTAGGTGTTGCCAGTCAAGCTTCTCAGGAGCAGGTCAGTCAATGAGACTGGGATCTATTGCTAGAGCCAGGAAACGTTGCATAAAAATAGCCAGAAACATCACCAACAGATGTGGGTTTCAAGCTCAGAATGCATACAAGTGCATTTGCGGTTGAGGCTTTGGCTGCTGGAGCTTATATACAACACTTCTTGATTCCCTAGCTGGATTAATGGAGGGCCACTACGAGCTTCAGGGGTGGGGTTAAACCTCTCTGGAAAAGTTAAGTTGATCATCCACCCGGCGTCTGCAGACATGATTTTGATGTAATTTATCTATCACATTTTACCAAATTTGTCAACGAGTTCTATATACTGTGAAGAAGAAAATTTTTTGTAGTAATCAGCATACAGGTAAACCATCTCAGAATATAACAAGCCACCAGGTCAACTCAGCCTTTCATTTTTTTCCATTCAAAGATGCAATGCTTACCATACTAGTGTCGTCTGTCACATTTATATGCTCTGTTTAAATTGTTCAATGGATTTAGATATGCCATTTTTCAAGTACACTTGTGGAATCCAATTACATATTGTATTAGATTGCAAGGTCATCGAGATTTGTGGGTTGAACTCCCAGCCAAAACATGCAATTGCAGCCAAGCCACCAGTTCTTTGCTGTTGCCTACTGAATACATGCGAGGAGTAGGTGTACTTGCCACAGCTATTCTTTTTTTTTGCTGAATTACGTTCGTACAGGGTTACATTAAGTTAGGTTGACTTTTGTGTTTTGTTTGTTGGGTTGACGTGAACAGGACGAGTTGTCGCAACGTCTGGCCAAACTGAGACAGATGTAGCAGATATATACAGTACACTAGCAGCAGCGGCACACGTTTACAGCACTTGTTTGCTAGCCGAGTCGTGGGTGTGGCATCTTTGTCAACTATGCTGACATTCACACGGTACTGTGTCGGCATCCTTGCGTCGTTTTATTCATCAGTTGCAGCGCATCATGTTGCCGACCATTTTGGCTAAAAACATTAAAATGTGCAGTGCATTTCACTAACCAAAAAATTCCAAATTTTCTACATAGAATATCTGTGATAAAATCACTCTTCGCTGCCAAATTAATGCAAAACTGATGCTACGGTTGAGTATTACTCCCGCATTTGAAGAATGATGCTAAAAATGCCAAATTTGAGTTTTTTTAAATGCCAAATTTGAGTTATTTTAAAGTTCTAGTTCTGGTAAAGTTCTAGCAATCTTTTGGATGCACTGAAAAAATCCACTGGTGGAAAAAAACAATGCAAGGTATGTTAACACTGACACAGTGCTGCGTCCGTGTGCTGACAGTCCACATGTCACTGTGTCGTTTGTCAGACCCATGGGCACCAACTTTTTTTTTTGCCCAATGGAATTATTCATTTGGTGGTATTACTTTTTCCTGGTACTGCTTCATTTCTTGCCAGTCCAGGCTTTGGCCATCTTTGTTTACCTTACTATATAGCACTATTTTTTATTGTCACCAATTTTACAGCTCACAGTTGGCTTATGTTAAGAACTGATGTAGCACAAACAATGATTATACGACCAAATGAACCATACATAAAGTTAGAGTACACCTTGTTTACCCATCACAACTAGAAAGTTGGTGTCCGTTCACTGTACAGCAATGTGCTTATCGTTGAGCTGACTATCAAGAATAATTATTTACTTTCATAGTCTGTTGGAATCGTTCATTAACTTTTATTCAGTTTTCTAGCAACTAACCACTTCCTAAGGCATTCTGATACTGTCAGCGACTGTCAAGTGTCTGGACATAATGCCCCCAGATCAAATCCCCTTCATCTGTAAGGCAGTATTTTCAAATGTGTACATAGTGACAGAAATGAATTGAATTAAACTGAAGTGAAACCTCAGTTTAGTTCAGTTTTGTCTACTGCAGTAACTGACGGTAGAACTGAAATCTACCAGAGTGCATTTGTGGACTGAAGGGGTTCTGCCTTAGCGGTGTTTCCATCCTGCTTTGTTGGCAGAGGGGCAGGTTTAATTAGGTTGGTTGGTTATGACTGGGAAGTATAAAGACACTGAACTTGTGAATTGTGTAATGTATTTGTACATTATTATCAGTCTAACATCATTTGCTGTTTTTTTGTGTTTTTTTGTTTGTCATTATTTTGGGATTGTGCTGACAGCTTAGTTCTTTATTATTTGCATACGGTACCTGATGATTAGCTGCACGAACAGGGCTCGAAGTGTGACGGTATGGACCAGTATGGCATACTGGCACTTCCTTGGCCACCTGGAAAACATACCGGCACTTCTTTTCTGAAAAAATTCATACCGGTATGCTTTGCAAGCCATTTTGTGAGATTTAGGCAACTGGTTGCTGATGTTTGCATCAGTCAGTGGCCAAAATAGGGCTAGCATAAGGGGAGAAGGGGCAAAAGGCAAACCTATCATACCGGCACAGCCGTGTGCACGAGTACAGTACTCAAGTACTTTTTTTAATAAGTAAGTAAGTTTGTTAGTAAAATTTTTTATAAATGTCCAATAGTACATTTTGCATATATTTAGAAATATTGAGATATTTTAGACAGTGCTATTTTGCACGCTGCCATTTATAAGCATATGTATGTATACCGTACTGGAAGTCAAACAGTCAGAAAGAGCAGAAACTTACTTGTTGCACGGTTTCAGTCATATGTAGGAATTTATTTGATTGATTGAATCATATAATTTTCACACATTTTGACTGTCAAGTATTAATATTTCGTAAAAATATATTATGTGAGTGCTGAGTTTATAAATATTATGCGGAATCCTGTTGGATTTAAGTACTTGGCACACTTTTCCTCACTATTGTCTGGTTGCCTGGTTGCAGGTCATAAAAAATTGAGTGGAGTTTTAGGCTACTAAACTATGTAGCTGTAATGTGCACCAGCTAAGACTTGATGTAATAATTAATGGACACTTTATTGTAAATTTTTCTTGGAGTTGCCAGTGAAAGAGTTCTTTAAAGGTCGTGTGCCGTGAGCCCAAGGGTACTGAGCTTAATCCGGAATTTAGGATGCAGGGATTACACATTTTCTTAATCTCGGATATCAGTGGCCTACGTCTGATACTCGACTTTTTTGTTTGTATTGGGCTGAAGTGCCGGTACCGTTCAATACTTCGGTTCCGACCGACATTTAGCGGTAATATTTTTGATATCAAAATATAAACAATATTATCCATAAGTTTCGTGATTATTAAAATATATCTCGCGTTTTATGTGCACTCAAAAGTCAAACGAATACATTACGCGGTATGCGGAATGCTACCTGACATTTTTTGCAGTACTTTCTCCGAAGGTTTTTGCGTGGTATTTGTATTAGTTTTTATGTTTGTTTGGTGCTAATGTCTACTTTAACACCACCCTCTTACTGTCATATGTAACTATTGTCTGTCCTTGCTTTTATTGTTCTCTGCCAATACCTGTCTGTCTTGTCTTGTCTTGTGTTTCTATGGGCCATGTTGCCTGAAATAAAAATGATTGATTGATTGATTGATTGATTTGCTAAAAGTAGGCCTAGTGCAGTACAGGGTGGCGCAAAAAGTGGAACATTAATGCATTTTTTGTACCCTGTACTGTACGTCATGCACTTTCGAGACAAACCCAGGACCACAGTCAGATACCAATCACTCAGTTGATGCTAGCACTAGTTATTTGTGCGGTACTTGTAAAGAATAAGTCACCTGGGATCACAAAGGCGTCATGTGCGAGACATGTGACACTTGGTACCTCATCCACTGTCAGAACATTAACAATAGTATGTACGAAAGACTTGGCAACACCAGTGTGGCTTGGACATGTCTGAAATGTAATGGTTCAAATTATAGCACTATTTTATTTGATCTTCATGGTCTTGAAAGTTCCAACCGCCTCTCCTCACTTGGTATTTCCACCTCGAGTAGCATAGACTCCATTGATTCACAGGTGCTGGCTCGACCTCAACATGCTTCGTTACCAATTCACCCAAAACCAAAGGCTGTTAACTGTGCTCGGCCTTTGCGAATTATCAACGTAAATTGCCAATAACTAGTGAATAAAAAGGGTCCATTCTACAACTTGCTGGATAGCTCCAGACCTGATGTTATAATCACAACAGAGACCTGGTTTCACGACGAAATCGTGGATTCCAAATATTTTGATTCTGAGCATTTTGCCTTTATAGACGAGAGAGAATGTCAGGTTCTCTCGGAGGTGGAGTACTCATTGCAGTTAACAGAGAGCTAATGAGTAGCAGAGAGGAAACATTGGAAGCTGGACAAGCAGAAATGATCTGGGTCAAAGTGACAATGAAAAGCTGTAAAAACCTGCATATTTCTAGTTGTTACAGGGTAGAGGCTGGAGATGCAGATTTTCTTGAAGCATTCAACACCTCCCTGGAAAGAATTTCTGGATCGACTAATAATATGGTTATCGCTGCAGGTGACTTCAACTTTCCAGGATGGAACTGGCTGGAGAATAAAGTGAAACTGAAGACACGGTTCATTTCTCTTTATAACAGGTTTGGAGACATCATAAATGACTTTGGGTGCTCACAGATTGTTACTGAGCCAACCAGAGCGAATAGTATCCTAGATCTGATTATTACGAACAGACCAAAACAGGTAAACAGAACACAGATTTTACCTGGTATCAGTGATCACAATGTGGTATACACGAAGTTCGTAGCAAATCCGGTACGGAAGAAAAAGGTGTCCAGGAAAATCCCGCTACTGAATAAGGCTGATCAGGATGGATTCAGACAGTATACCTCTGACTCGATGAATGAAATAATGGCTCGTCTTGATTCTACGAATATGGATGACTTATGGCTCTTGTTTAAATCTAAAATCCAAGAAGGCATTGATAAGTTTGTCCCTTTCAAGAAGACAAAGTCAAAGGAGTCGTGTCCATGGGTGTGAGCTCAACTGCGAAGGAAGACTGTTTTCGTGTTGTAAACCGCTGAATATACCATCTATAACAACAAAATATGATGTCAACAACGTAGAATATATTTTTTTAATTGGCTCGTGTCGGTCGGATTTAACACATACGTGTACTGATTTGACATGTCTCGTAATTTTTTCCGAGATGTACTCGTGACGTACTACACACCTAGCATCATGTCAGGTGGTGCAGTTATACTGCATTCGTATCGCAATCATCTAAATGTAATGTAATGCCACTGCAAACATTACACTGCAATTTATGACCAATGTGATAGATAGGTTTAGTTTGGGTGTTTATCTGTCGTCACATAATCACATTATTCTTGGAAATACTTGAACCATAGTTTAACGTTTATGCTGATGTGCAGTAGGCATAGCAGTATGCTAATATTTGGACGAAATTTTAGTAACGCACTGAAAATAGACTTTTGTTCAGTGAATATGCACAGAGAATAGCTTTTTCCATAATTAAGGCCATTCTTTCAAAAACTGTTTGGTTTTTTATTAAAGCATGTGTCATTCATCTGCCACTTTTTATGTGCAACATGGCTCTGTCTCGATGCTTACAAAACCAAATTCTTAGGTTAGACATAACTGTAAGCCTAAGCCTATCCCCTGCACTAACTATGTCTTTAACCTTAAACCTTAACCCTGCTGTTGCCTGGGCCTAAGACAATCTTAGTCCTAACCCTAAGCTAGATTTCTATTTCAAACTTTTTGGTTGGGAACTTTTGCTATATGTCCACACAACCCTGTATGAATAGTCAGCAAGTTACAGCATCAGTCCTTGCTGGCTGGCAACGATGTATCTCAGTGAAATAACGCGCAGAGTTTTAATGCTTGCCGTAAAAAAAACTGTCTGCACTCAATAAGAAATGAGTGACAGTGGAAGGTCTTCTGGGTCTCAATAAAATGTGATGGGACAGACCGAACAGCAAAAATCTGTTTTGTCTAACAAACTGATGGTCAGGCAATAAATATTTGTAAACTTCACGGAATGATGGTTAGCAGATGCCAGCAGATGTTCTTTAGAAAGGACACATCAAACAAAGGTAGCTGTGCCTGCATTCAGGTTTCTCCACAGGTCATTTCTATAAATGCTAGTCTGTAAGCTAGTACACCGCAGAAGTGTGGGTTACAGAGTGTCATCTTGCAGATTGTGATATTTTGGATTTACCATACACTTAGTGACAGAAATATAACCCAGGGACTGTAGTTTCTGGTGATATCAAACTTATGCAGATATTTGCAGGGGATAGGGTTCTCTACAGACAAGGTGTAGAACAATGGTCGGGTGTCAAAAATCAGCTATTTAGCAGCTGTAATCGTGATGTTATTGGAACCTTAAGAAAATAGGCTAACACTATCTTATTTTAAGCGCACGTCAGAAATATTCAGCATGGATTCTACTTTCTGCCAGGATACCGATGCAGGTATTCTTTAGAAATGACAGATTGAATGGGCATCTCACAGTTTGTGGCTTAAATAAATGCTAACTTATAAACAGACATGGTGCAGAGGTGCAAGTTACTGAGTGTCAGCTTGCAGATTTGCCAAATATTTTGGATTCACTGATAGACTGACCACTGTGACTAGGCCTATTTTAATATCCTGCATGGTGCGGGTTTGATTTTGTGACTAACTTGCCACTTGTTTTAGCATTTTGAGGTGTGAGTTTATCCTGAAACACCCACTGGTTTGTTATATATAACTATAGACTGCCAGCAACCCACTGGATTGTTGGGGGTATGTGCCTGGGTGACTGAGCCCCACTGAGTGCCTGCATATAACTCAGCAATGATTGCCACCTTGATGTACGCAGACACAGCTTGTGCACTGCACTTAACACCTGCCATCTGCGGCAGCTTAGTATTGATCTGCTGAAATGCGTCAACTTTGTGAATGTTTGTTAGTCTGTGTCAGCAGTGACTGTAGGCTATGTGTCATACAACAAGCAGGGATCAACGATAGCAGAATTTAGTAGCAGTTTGTTAGTGTTGCTATAGTACAGAATAATGAATACTTTTCATTGCTTTGTTTGAATCGAATGGTGAATCAGGTGGACAACTTTTTTGGCTAAAGGTACCATATGCAGTGTATTTCACTGATGATATTAAATTTTAACAAATACATCTGCGATAAAATCATTCGTTACTGCCACATCAATGCCATACCGATGCCACAATTTGGTATTGCTGCCACATTTGAAGAATATTGCCAGAAAGTGCGAAACTGTGAAGCTGAATTTTTTACAGCCAAACTTCAGTAATATGCCAAATTTGATTTATTTGCAATTTTGGCATTTTGAAATGCCAGTTGGTAACCCTACGATGCACCAGAAAATCTTGCTTGGTGGAAAAACAATGCAAGTACAGTGATGGTTGGCTTTTGCATATGGCTGTGCAGGAATGCTAGCAGTCCTTGACTGCATTTTTAGTTAAACTTTGATGCCAGCCATTGGCTGCTGCTAGTCACTCACAATGACTGCCTCTGCTGATACTTTGGACTACTTTCTGCCAAGCATCTTGTCCCAGGACACTCGGAAACGTCTGGAGGCTGGCGAAGAGCTCGTCTCATACCTCCGCAACAAGCAGACTTCTTTATACTGCGAGGAGATGGACAAACTGGCCGATGGTCTCGCCAGCTGGGTCAGCTGCAGCAACTTCAAGGTTCAACTTCATACGTATGCAACTAATTGTAATCAGGGCTTGAAGTTGGATGGTATGGGCTAGCATGGCATACTGCCAGCACTTTCTTCGCCACTTGGAAAACATACCTCCACTTCTGCCATGAGATAGTTACAAAATAATATATCAAAACACGCCATGTTAGATTTGCAACCACAATTCGACGGTTCTCATACGATCAGTACAGCTTTTTTCAACTTTTGCTTTGATTGTAATTACGATTTGCTCTCTAAATGACTGTAGAGTGTAGATCGACATAAGGGTGAGTACCCCATCTTAATGCAGAAAATATAGGCCCACCAATGTATGTACAGTGTATTTTTAAGTTCATATTTTTGCACTCATTTGTTGTCATCTGTAGAAACATTGAATGCAGCTTATACTGCAATAAGTTGACCTCTTTCAGGTTTTCTTGCGTCATCAAGTATTTCTTATTTGATAATATATAAATTAATGCTTCTTCTGCTGCCATTTCTATTAATTTTGTTGATCGTTGGATCTGCTGTTGTCACAGTGTTGTGTAACTTTTCAACTGTTCTGTTGCATTCAGTTAGTTCTGTTTCACTGTGCTAAGGTGTCACTCATTGGTCTGGAAGTGCTGTCATGTCTGATTGATCGTATGGGAGGTCACTTCAAACCTTACGTTACATCAGGTACATTTTTTGTCTTGTCTACGGTGGCTTGTGGCACTGTTAGGTGCTATTTTAAACAGTTCTTTTGCTCTCTTTACTTATCTCAGTGCTACAACACATTGGAAAGTTCAAAACATTTAATGTTTCTGCACTATGTAAGTTGATTGTGCAATGTGTATTGTATCATGCTATATTGTGTGTGTATATTTCTTTCTCTCTGACTGTGTGTTTATCTGTGCATGTGTTAGTGCTGTCAGTGACTGTTGATAGACTTGGTGACAGCAAAGACCAGGTACGCCAATCTTTGCACTTTCTGCCACTAATCACATACACAGTTCTTTTAATAACATCAGTATTGAAACAGGAAGCCCAGCTGTCGCTATGATAGCCGACCGTACTGGTTGTCAGTGACTTTCAAGGTCATCCAAGGTCGATGATTTCCATGTTATTGAAAAGCCAATGTGCCACATCTTATTAGTGATCAATAGTAACCTCGGCTGTATCTCTCATCGTTTCCGAGATATGGCTGGTTTTCCATTGAATTTCCTGTCCTTTTTCATTCATCCTCAAGTTTGAAAATGTTGCCCCTACACTAGATGGCTGAAATTTTGCATGCCTGAGTTTAACGTGGATGACTAATTATTTATGTAAAAAGTTTTTCCCTACGACCTAAAGCATAGCCACAATACATATATTATGCATGAACAGAGGGATGGACGGACAAACAGATGATGGCAGCTATACCAATAGCTTGATCATTGTTTAAGTACTTTCGACTAAAAACCCACCCAGTGGGTTTAATTGTGTTTCCTGTTTGTATGTATCCAAAAAAATGCAAATTTACAAGTAACACATTTTTGAAATTTAACTGTAATGAAACATTTCATGGCTAGTAGAACAAGAAACGAAAATCGGATTGAGTTTGGATAGGTTTTTTTTGGTTGGTTTAGCTAATAAAATTCACTGTGTTATTACTGTATGTGTGCCGACTGCCCAGGTTTTTCAGCTCTGAATAGCATGCTTTTGACACGTTTGCAGTACAGTGTTCTCAGTTATCCTCTGATTATGAAGTACACTATGTCTAAAAATTAATAATGACTTTGCTAATATTTTATTTACCCTTGCCACTGATTTTGGCATTTTGATATGTGACTGATATCCGTGTTATTGACAGAAGTACACTGCAAGAAATCTGCAGTGAGAGAATGTATAATTAGCTTGATTAACACAGTTACTAACACAGCTTGTGATTGCACAGTAACTTGTAAAGTTTTGGTCACATCTTACTGTTTACTTTGTATGTGTCACTTCAGCAGGATAGATGCTGAAACATGGCAGCAGTTTTTTTATATTGTTGTAATTTATTCTGTGTGGTGAGGGGAGGTGCCAGCTTTGTATGTAGGTTTTTCTGTCTGTCTGTCTGTCTGTGTTCATTTTTGAAGTAAGTAAGTAAAAGAGCTTAAGAGGCGCAGTTTGACAGTTAATCGCAATATGTACACTTGAACAGAACACTTGAACAACACTTGAACAGAAAATGCAGAAAATCAACACTTGAACAGAAATACTTAGCGTAAACTGTTCAAAGTTAATGTCAGCTTGTCTCATATGGGCTGGAAGCCCAGGACCTGCTGCAGCAAAACATCTGTGTTCGTAGCTTCTGTAGGTCTGTCCATCTGTTGACTCATGGTTGTGAGTGTGTCGGTATGTGTGTTCTGTGCTGATGTAGGTGAGAGAGAGTGCTCGTGAACTGTTGTTGAAGTTGATGTTGCCAGCTTCTTCGCCACAGGTAGTACACACACATGCATACACACATTTCACTACACTTAGTTTAGAGTTAGATCCAGGAATTAACCCAAATCAAGATAGCATTGTATGTGTGTGAAATTTTGCTTAATTCTGTGAATGTCTGTTCCAAGTCAGCCCAGACCTTAACTGTCATCTGCTCATGTTGCCATGGAAACCGTGCAGCTGGTACTCGGCCCTTACCAAACTTTTCAAGCACAATGAATCCGCAACTGAAATGATAAATCATTTTAGGCGAACTTATTTTGATAAATTTATGCCGACCTGCCTTAGGGGTTCGGTTTTTATGAAACACAGTGTATGTCAGTATCTGTTGACGTGAGTTATAATGCGACATCTCTGTACGCTCGTGTGTAGTACGTGACGGAGAAGTTCAGTCTGGCGCTCACCCACAAGCTGTCCAAAGTACGAGACGAGTCGCTTATCTGTCTTCAGACAGCACTTAACCAGTAAGAAGTGTCCTCTTTCCGTCTATGAAGTTCTGCTTTTGTGGATTACTGACATTTCACATTCAACATCGCTCGGACTAGTGTGCCAAATTTTGCAGCTCACCCCAGCATATGCTTTTCATTTTGCGGGATCCTATAACAGAAAATGGGGAGCACTTTCAGATGCTGTTTTAGAACCAAAGAGGAAGTGGAAGCATTGCTGAGATATGGCCCTTTGGGAAATTTTTTAAGATGTGTGGTCAATTGACAGTTTTCAATGCGTATGGTGTACATATTTGCCGATGTCATATACTTCTGTTTGCATATGTTGGGAGGATAAAGGTGAGGGTAAAAAGCGGTAAACATCACAGACACTTTCTTGTCTGGATGTCTGGATCTAATCAATCGCAGAATTATGTTGTTTAAATGCAGTTACTGACTGTCTTGTCTTTATATGTCATACTCTTCGTCAGGTTTAGGTTTAGGTTGACTCCTTACCTGAGCCTTTCTTATATACTGGTGTGCCATCCGTGTACAAAAAGCTTCTTGTGGATATTTGATTTGAATGAAGTTAGGTGAGCAGCTGTGCATGTGGAAGTTGATGAGTGTTACACGACAGTGTGCCATATTCCCGATCCAAGGTCAAGTCCGTGAGACCTTTCGAGTTACAATTTTTCAACTTTTAAAGTATATTTTCTCCAACGTTTATAACAGGAGCTAGCAAATGACTACACTGTGTCTCAAGAACATTTTAGCTGTGTCGCTACACTACCTTGTGAAACACAAATTGTCAAAAATCATTAAAATCACAGTAATATTTTCTGAAATAATTTTCTACTACTTTTTATGATAAAAGTGAAGAATGTTTAATTATGGATACATTTCTTGTGTTTGTAAACAAAAGGAGACATGTTATTGTAAATAGTAATTTTTAACGCAGTGACAATCCACCTGTAATGTAACATGCCATTTAGCAATGGACACAAGGCTCTGATTAAGAATGCATACCAGTTCCAAAAATATAACTATTGTAGAATTCTGTCAAAATTTTCAAAGATAAAGTGCAAGAGATATCTTGTTGCTAAAAAGATTGGGAAACAGGAAGCACTGGCCAAAGGCATGAGACTGGCAGAATGAAGCATGTGCATATCGAAAAGAATGTGACCACCCACCACTCTGAATAAAATTGTAGGCTTACTGAACTACAGAGACCAGAAACAAACACATTGTTGAACTCGTCAGATATCCAAAAAGATAGGTTTAACACTGTGTAGATCAGTACAGATCATTCATTGCGAGCTTGGGCTGAAGTGTCTTTCATTTTCCAACATGCTTTTTTACCTGTTATTGTTAGTTTTTTGCATTCATATTTCACAAGGTAGTGTATTGTAGCGACACAGTTAAGGTGTGGTGGGATACTCAATAATTGCTTTATTGCCAATTGTATAGAAAGTGTGCCAATGAAAAAATTTTGAAAATCGGTTAATAATCGGCAAAGATATAGACAGTAATAAGTGTGACATTTTTTTGAGACACAGCGTAGTGATTTTTAAGCTAGGGAGCAGTGTCTCAATTTAGTTGTTCCAGATTTTTTATATTTAAACTTTGCTGGTATGCAATGCAATGAAACCATACAGAGGCATCAACTGTAGTCTTGGACTAATTTTTAGGCTGCAGTTGCAGTTCATCAGTTGACTTAGATTGCTTTATTGATGTTGCTGCTGCTGATGTGTAGGTTTGGTGTTAAGAGTCTGATGGTCTCAAAGCTGCTGCCTCACATCATCAAGATGCTTGATGACCAGAATTCTGCTGTGAGTTCTCTGAGCTGATATTTACACTGACAAGAAGACCTTTCAGCTGCCACTGAAATCTTGTACAAAGAGACGGGACTGAACTGAACTGAATTTGCTTTGCACACCATGCAACATGAACTGAAATTAAATTAATTGAGCTGTCAGTTTGTTTGCTTTGTAAAGTCTGCTCACTTTGTACGGTTCATGCAGCGCAACTGAACTGCACTGTCATGTTTCATTTCAGTTTGTTTGCTTAGTACACTCTAGGGATTATATCGTGGCGGAAAATCCATATCGATTATCATAGCAAATCATGTCACAATATCCCGATATCGTAAGACCAACTGAGATGGCAGACTGAGCGACAGAGCAGGAAGACAAATGGGAACGAACGAGGTTGGGGAGGGGGAAAGGGAGGAGCATGGAATGACAGTGACTGCGGTGACTGTTTCTGGCTGCTACCGCACAACGATTGGGAGGACATAGTGGGAGGAGAACAGGCAGAAGCTTTGGCAGCGTGGGTGCCAGCAGCAAACATGCACTGGCCACTGCTAGTGATAGTTTGACTTGAAAGTGATTACTGCTAACACAGGCAAGCGGGATGAGACCAGCACCCTGTGAGATTCAGCAGCAGCAGCAATGTGAAAGAGCCTGTCAGCTGCCAATATACTGTATCCAATTTCTCACATGCAGGGTGGTTGGCCGCTCTGCTATTTTCTTCCTTCCACCCACTCGTTGTGCAATCTGTTGCAACAGGGAGGGGAGAGGGGCGTCTAAAAAGTCAGCATGATAGTTTACTTGCACATAGCCACTCACCGGCTTTACGTGCTTCATAGATCTGTCTGCCTGCTATTGTATATTGTGGTCTATTAGAATAAGTCCGGTGGCATCTGGGCAATATCGTAGGTGCAGTTTGTCTCACGATATTGTAGCGGCACATGGTTGGCGATCGATATCGTCGATATAATCGCTAGCACACTCCTGTACATACTACTGTATCAACACTTCAGTTCATTTGTTACTTTGTGCACTTCTTAGATGCAGCTGAACTGAACTTAGATTTTAGTTGATTTCTGTCGCTTTGTACCTGCTTTAGGGCATGAGTGTCCAGTGCATGTATTTAGTGTTAAAACTCGCTAGACGCAGATTGGCAGAAAGGCGCAGATGAACGAAAATTGACGTCAACGTTTTTCAGGGTTGGAGTTCAGTCTTTTCGGTTTTCTGTCTGAACTGAATAATGGTAATGTCAGATCAGACCTTAAAACATGGTCAGTTGAAATGTTGTTACCCAGGTGAGAGAGCAAGCAATGACAACACTGGTGGAGATCTATCGACATGTTGGTGAACGTTTCAGAGCGGACATTTCAAGGAAGGACATCAACACTGCCAAGTATGTCGCTATAAACACAGTTCACATCTCTGTTATGAAGGATATGTTATTCTGTAGTGTGTGTGAAGTAAAACTGTATAAAAAAACCTGACACAAAAAATATTACACATGTTTTGTTACCATATGTTAGCTGCATTGTAAGTAAGTAAGTAAAGTGTAAATTTATATAGTGCAAACTCAAAAAGATCTCTAATGCACTTGTATAATTGTATATTGCCATAAATGATCTTTCAGTGAGAATATTGAAAAAAGTATTTCCACTGAGACATCTTATGAGCACACTAAGACCTTGAAAACATGCCATGAATTGGCAATTTCAACACATTTGTTGAGGCCTCTGGTAGGTTTCAAACGCTGTAGAATACAGAACTTGTTTCATTTCCTTGCCATTTGGAGTAGAAAGCGTCTAAGCCAGGTCCGTAGTTTTGTATAATATGTCGCCTCACTTATTCATTTATGTTGACCAGTAGAATAGATGAGTCAGCCAGTGGGTGATGCAGTTGAGTTGCTGGTGTTGGTGGCGTGCTTAGACTGGGCAGTCTGTTGAGTCGCATGGATGATGTCAGGGGTGCTGGTCTGCTGCTTGTCAATGATGGTATGTTGACACCACAATCACTCACTGCTAGTGATGTCATTGGTGAAAAACGTAGGGACGCATGAGGCTGCAATTTTTCGACATTCAGCTGCAAATTTTCATCAGAAAGAAATAAGGGTGCTCATAGTTTCAAATTTGCCACTTCATTTTATAACAATTTTGTTTTTCGTGTTTATATTGTTGGTAGTAATCTGAGAATGAGTAAAAGCCTATTCAGTGTCTTTTGCTGTCAATGCCTCGTTTACTAGATACGACCACAGTCAAATATGCCGTAAAAATGATGATTGACAACTGGCATTAAATGATTAAGATGAAGTGACAGTTTAATTGTCAAGTTAGAAAATTGGGAGTAGTGCTGCAACTGCACATTACTAGAGTGCAATTTATGGTGTTTTTTCTGAAATATTTGGCACTCTTGCTTCACTTGATTTATGTCTCTTAACACATTAGTTTTATAGCTCTAATATTTATTATTTGTACCGTGTTATACCCCTGTACCCCTGATGATGTGGCTTGTTGGATGATGGTGTAGCGATAGCATGTCATAGTAGTGATTGCAAGCTCCTTGCTTTGATTAACAGTCATTGCACTGAGCTGTGGCTTATTGCCGGCTCAGAGCCTTGAAATGGAGATGAGCATCGATCCTACAGTCACAGAGCTGTGAAAGAGCACCGGTGACTACAGGAGACCTTACTTCATTTATATCCCTGTATGATTTGATGATGCCACTGATGAGTACAGGTGTGTACAGGTGATGCAGGTGATGATGACGTAGATGGTAATCGTATGTCTGCGACGTCAAAGCTGCCCAAGAGATCCAGCAGCTCATCCCGACTGTCGTCAGTGTCCAGCAAGCCTTCATCGGCTGCTGCAGCTGTCTGTAAGTCTCTCATCTTTGTGCCCTCTAGCCCTTGAGATGGACCTATCAAATGTGACTCACTTGTACCACCTAGTGGTAGTTGAGGCCACTGTTTTTTTGTGAAAAAATGTATGTCCTTAGGTCCAGTTTTTCCATCGCCAATCAAATCAAATTTGATCTCCGATTTACTGATCTCCGATCAACTTGATGTTTAGAATTGATCGTCGATCAACTGTGTTTCGTTTTTATGCATTTTCGATCTCCAATTACATGATCAGCGATTAGCTTATCCGCCGTCAGCTGAGCCTACTTTATGCCAATCTGATTGGCTGACAGTGACCTTAATTTGCGGTGTTGCGCTAAATTACCCAGCATGCGCTGCGAGTGGACGCCGTAGCCAGTAAACGTCGTCATAGCAACAATATCAATGATATCGTCTGCTGTCAAAAATACGTTCTATCGCAAATCTATACGGGAGCGTCTACACATTTTATTTCTTTACAAAACACCATGCACAGTATAAATGGATCAGTAGTGACTGATCGCCATGCCTGGAACTTCATTTTAATGCATGAATTGCCGTTCTGACCGACGACGTGAAGCGATGTTTCTGGTGCGAATAAGCAACAAGCTGCAGATCGCCACGTTTAATCGTCAATTATCTGACTTGATCCGCCAATATTCAATCATCAACTTGATGGGAGATTTGATGGACGATTAGTCGCTAATTGGCGATGGAAAAACGGTTATTGAGATGATCTCAGATCAAGTCCCAAAGTTGATCAGAAATCAATTTGATCGGCCATCAAATGTGCATGGAAAAACGGGACCTTAGTTACAGACATGAAGCCCAAACTGACGCTAGTGAAGACACGCTACAACTCATACGGTTCCAGTTGCAGCAGTGACCTTCAAGGTCATCCAAGGTCGATGATGTTCATCTCATCTGAAAGAGTGCATGCGATTTCCTATTGGTGATCAATAGCAACCTTAGCCCTTTCTCTTACTATTTAGCCACAATAGTGCATACTGAACTTTAAGGTCATCCAAGGTCAATAATTTTCATTTTATTTGAAAGCCAATATGCAACTTTCTATTATTGATTAGTAGCATCTTAGGCACCATTCAACCCTTATACATCCGTGACCCACAGACGGACAGACACATGACAACACACTTTAGCCATAGTGTGTCGAAAGCCGTGAAAAACACATTTGAAAGTTCATGAGCCTGTCAGAATTTGGGTTCTTAACTTTGTTGTATAAAATAAATTACAGCTTCTGGTATTTGGAGGCTGTTGCTCTCATTCCAAGTGACAGTAAGATAAAGAGTTTATTAAGATTATTTTTTTAAAGCGTACAGGACTGTTGACACTTATGTCTCGTGGACTGTATAAAAGCATTGATTGGTTGTTCTAGTCCATTATATCTGATATTAGACAATTCTAGTGAAATGTTATTTCCTTATGCAGTTCTGTAGCCAGTTTATTGTGTGATATGATTTGATGTAATCAGCAGGGGCTGTCGACGAAGACACTTTCAGTAGAAGCTTTGAAGATGTCGGAAGAATATATGTGAGTTTGTGCCCTTTTTTACTCTCATTAAAAGACACTAGCAAAGTACCCACCCTACGGGCAGGCTACTTTGCTAGTGCAAGAAATTGGGAGGGGCGCCTGGGGCGGTAGTTGGTAAGCGGTCGTAACGTGCAGAGGGTGCCACTGACTATGAAATTCATGGCCGGCCTTGAGGCCTTAGGCTGGGACGTGAGGAAGGGGCGACGGGGGAGGTCGGGGCAGTCGGAAAACTGGACCGTTAAGTGGCCGTCATTCACCAGATGTTGCCACACCACGAAGCTGAACACTATACTGACGAACTTGACAGAGTCAGAGAGGAAAGAAGACCCGGCAACTCAACCCCCGCCCCTCAAGCTGCTCGTGGGGGCAGGTGGGAGGCAAGGTGGGGGGCACGTACCTAAGGCCCAAGGACTCAAACGCCGCAGTCGGGGTTCGCGACCGTGCAACAGGGAAGGCGCTAGAGGGGGCTGACAGACGGACAAACAAACAGACTTTCCACGCATTATAGTAAGATTTTAAGATTGTGTCTGATCAACATAGTTGTACTACACTGGGCCTCGTTAGTAGCTGGATGGGTGACTGTTTGCAGGCTGGCAAACCATCTGGATTTGCAACCATGATCTGTGTATGATCAGTAATTTCAGATGATTGAATGTTTTCTGATTTTTCTATTATCAACACTATTAATTTAATAAATTGATAAATTTATCAAATTACAACTTTTAGATACATTGTTGTTGTTGACGTTTCGGCAACCGCTGCTGCCTTCATCGGAACGCAGCAGTGGTTGCCGAAACGTCAACAACAACAACGTATATAAAGGTTGTAATTTGATGAATTTATCAACTTATTAAGTTACATTTCAACCTATGAGTCTATTTAAAAACACTATTAATTATTAGTCGATGCACAGTTAACAACTACGCTGAGATGTAATTATTAGATTAGCTCAGCTATGAACTGCGTTGTCTCTGGAAAACCTGCAGTGTCGGGGAGAATTTGACAGCTCTCAGGGAAATGTTAGAAAATTTTCCTGGGGAAAATCCTGTCGTGGAGACGGTTCATTGTAATTTTTTTTGTGTGTGATCAGATTGGTTCAGCAAAGGATGTGACTGAGAGGATGGCAAGGGTTCGTGAGACATTGTCTGATGTCAACACAGACTGGGAAAAGAGAACTGATGCTGTATGATTGACTCTTCATTATTATACACTCTGCTGTATACTCGTTGTTTTCGTCTTAATTAGCTTTATTTGCTGTTTCTCTTGCTGACCTCTTACTCTGTTCGGTTGAGTGGTTGTAAAAACTACAGCAAGACACAAGACATGAAGTGGCACTTATTAGAACAGCCACATAACAACTTGCTGCGGCTCAAAAGGTGATTCGTCAGGCAGAAGGTCACATAAAATGTTAGCAGTGCGTCTGTACCAAAATAATTACTTGGTATGACAGTGAAAAAATTTTGAAAGTTGATCTGTGTTTAGCAGAGTGGTAGAGAGATGATGGCATGCTCTTTTACACTGATGCTGGAACTGATTCAGCAATATTAGTCTAACCAGCACAGAATTATCGGAAGCTGGCTTTGTGCAATGCACTTTGCAACTTAGCTATTTCATAAAGCTGCCTAAAAACTCACCAAAAATCACCCATAGTTCTGTTTTCATTTTTTGCTCCACTAATAGTGCAGTGTTTTATTGCAGTTATGTTTCAAAATCTTGAATCTGTTAAATTGCAAACTCATAAAAACCCCAAAGTTTATGAAGTTGGATTTTTAAAAATTGGGTCTAACTTCCAAAAAATCCAAAGCCCAATAGAAGCCTCATGGTTGGGCTTTTAAAAATGAGTTTTCAGTTGTATAGTTTTTTTTATCTGGAACTGAATCGTACTATTAATTTAAGCAGCACATAGTCATGGAGGAAGCTGTGTGTGGTCTAACTGTGTTCAGCTGAAGGAGCTGCGTGCCCTGCTGCTTGCTGGTGCTGCGGAGTTTGCTGACTTCCAGTCGCTGCTGCGTACGCTGGAGCCATGTCTGCGCATGTCTGTGCAAGATCTGCGATCCCAGGTCGTTCGCGAGGCTTGCATCACCGTTGCGTGAGTTGAGTTCCTGTTGATTTATCTTTCGTTTTCTCACATTTGATGCTGTTGGCAAAATGTGGGGTCAGGTCATTACCATATGCAGGATGATCTCACTGTATGAAGCCACAATCACTGTCGGCTTGCTGGCTAATTGAAGAATTGTAGCATCTTCATTTGGGAAGTGCTGTTTTAATGTTTGTGGGCCTAGTATCTGGAATCAGATTCCTTCACACATTTATTCTGCTTCTGCTTTTTGTAGAGCTCTCAAGCTTTGTCTGTTCCCACAACTCTGGACATTGACTTGCACATCAGTGTACACAGAGCACTGTAACATTTACAGTTATGATTTATGTCATTGTGGACTGCACTGCCATGCTTGATTCAGGGCAGTGTACATAAAGTTCACTCCCAATGCCTTCCACATAAGGGGTCCGTAGGTCGCAAATTACAAATTTTGTTTAGCTTTTCGCCAACACGACGGGTAGCATACTTTTATGGATAATGTCAAATTTTGACCTGGCGTCATAATTGGCATGATGTGGCATAGAATTTACGCATCATGGCCGATCAACAAAGTTACTCTGTGATGGGTCGAATTAGTACTTGCATGCATGACTGTCTGTGGGCAGGTTAGCCATCTCACTAAGTAACCAGCCACTCAGGTTGACTTAGCCTTCTAAGCTTCCATGGGACGGTAAAATGAATATTAGCTTCTGGGCTGCATAGTAATAAATGTTGATGCCTTTTTGGAAGGATCTGTTCAAAGCTGATAGGCTTGGTCTATAGGTCAGCAGCTGCTTGATACTTATGCTTCATTCATCAAAGGGACCAGGTGAATTCTTACAGTGGCAGTGCCGTGATCACAGCACCGTAAACATTGGTATTCACTATTACTGTTGCTGTTGCTGTAATTGACTCACTCACTGTGATGTAGTGGTGTGTTTGCTGTAGCTTTTTGTCAGAGCAGCTTGGTCGGGAGTTTGAGCGAGTGGCCGAGGCTGTTCTGCCTTCTCTCATTCAACTCATTCCCAACAGCGCCAAGATCATGTCCACCTCTGCCACTACAGCAGTCCGCTTCATCGTCCGTGTGAGTTGCCGCGTATTACAATTGCATCGATATACTCTGACTGTGTTGGTTATATGCTGTTACATTTTATCAATAATTTTGGCGAATCTAGAAGTTGATGGTTGAAATGTGCAGGTGGATGTCGGTGTACGACTGTACATATTTTGTCACCTTTGTGAATGTTGGAGCACGACGTTTGTTGGTTTGATTCGAGCAAGCCCTCTCAGTGTCAAATGACTAAAGACAGCCAACAGACTTTGACAATTACATTACATTAGGGGATTTTTAACATGGCCTGAGTGCAAACTGCAAGGACCACAAAAATATAACCGTTAGTTGTAACAAACTAAAACAAAATAGATGGGTAATAACTGTTGGGACAAGAATGTTTTAGTTCACGTCGAAACCGTGAAAGTGTTTCGTAATGAGTGCTCCTTCAATCTTCCGTGCTCATCTGGTATTCTCCACAGTGGAATTTATTATTTTTCACCTCTGCCAAGGAGGTAATGTTTTTGCCAGATTTTGTTTGTTTGTTTGTCTGTCTGTGTGTGTACAAGATAACTTAAAAGGTTATGGACGGATCTTTCTGAAATTTTGAGGGTATGTCGGGCATGGCATAAACTACCAGAGATTCAATTTTGGGCGTGATCCGGCAGGAATCCTGGATTCTGGATCACTTTGAAATTTTTGTTACCATTGCGTTAAAGGGAGCATAAAGGAACCGCTGGCAAAGCGAAGATGGTGACGCCACCTGGCGAATAGCTTTGCCTTGGCAGAGATACCTGCGAGCTACGACTGCTTTTCTAGTTAGTCTTGGGATTTGAATGCACACAATTCTGCTGATATTTGAGATTGGTAAAAATGACAAAGACCTCATGATCCCGGGATCATAGTGCCAGATGACTGTGTTGATATGTTCAACTGGATGTGATGTTGTGTACTAGAACACTGCTGCAGCTCGCCTGATTCCAATCATTGCATCTAACGTCACGTCAAAATCGGCCGTCATTCGCCGGTACGTTACATCTTTCTCTCTCTCTATCATCTGTACTCTGTAGCGCCTTTGTCTTCGCTTGTCACTTTCAGTGCCATCATGTACGATTAGAGAGGCAATGCCCACATGTTTTTAACCTGTCAGAAAATCTTCTGACATGAAATTTTCTTTTCAGAGTACTCAGTTTTTCATCTGGATGGTGTAAGTGGCCTCTAAACCAGGCTTTTTGCTCAGCGTCGGTATTAGATTGTGTGTTTGACTTTTTCTTGTAGTATAATTTGTATGTATGTGTGTGTGGGTAGTTTGTCGTTGTAATTTGTTTTTTGTGCATTAGTCTTACTTCTTGCTGTTTTGTTTTCTTTTTGTTGTCAATGCCAGTGCAAGTGATTGATTGCCTAGAGTGACTTCTTAATGTGTCATGTGGGTTGTATAAGTTTACTTACTCACTCACTAGCTCGTTTGTTTATGTATCATTTATGTGACGTAACAGTAGGGTTGTAACATTTCCATAAAACATGACATTTAAGATTTTTTTTCCGAAACTTTTTTTGAGAAGTTATTAATTAATTATTCTAAAACCATATGACATCCATTGATGTGAGCTCAGTATGACATTTGCCATGTATATTCCAGATGGCACACCGTGTCTGACTTGGAACAGTGAATACTTAATAATTTTTGAAACATGTGTTTGGAAAAATTTCTGCAAAATTTTACTGCCATTTTTGGGAATTTTTAGCCAAAAAATAGGTGGAAATTTGCGCAACTCACAATGCTGTTATCTGTGAGTGAAGTGTGTTCTCCATGTGATGCTACGCAGGCAATGCTGTGAGTTCATCGACCTGCTGCTTCAGACGTGGCCGACGTCAGTACTTGAGCGTCAATCGTCAGCTCTGTACGAAGCCATCAAGAAAGGCATCAGTGATGCCGACCCCGACGCCAGGCTCAACTCACGCAGGTATTGTAAACCAGCGCCAGTGGCGTCAGGGCAGGAGGGGGGTGGGCTGAGTGAGCAATTGTTCCTTCTACTCTCCAAAAGTATGTTGCGTTTTATGTGTAGGGCCTTGGAACAGACGTTCTACGGAGTGTGGTGCCACTCCGCACTGTTTACAGGGTTCCTACAGGTCAGGGAAAACTGGAAAATGTCAGGGACTTTGTGTTGTCAGGGAAAGTCAGGGAAAAAAATTTTTTTTTGAAAAGTCAGGGAAAGTGATCTTAGATCATGCAGACTGCAGATAACTGTGATTGCTTGTATCTCCAAATATTAAAAAGCAGGCTCATTTGCGGCTTCCATTGAACGTCCAAAAGCTAGACGTGTTTCAGCTTCAGGGGGGCTTTGCCTCCCTGACCCCCCGACCAGGGCATCTGTCATTTGCATATTGCTCTATTAATACCGTTTCATTACTTAATACCATTTCTGACATTTGTGCAATAGGGTTATTGTTTCGATAATGTCGGGGAAATTGTCATTCAGTGACTGGAAAAGTCAGGGAACTTTGCTAGAGAAAAGCTATAGGAACCCTGTATTTACAAAGATCCAGTATGCCAGCACTAATGCAGGCCGTATCTCAGTTTATCGACTTGTCTTGTTTTTTTTTGATTTGTATCAGTTTGTTGATCAATCAGCATCATTTCATATTAGATACATTTGTGGCTTGGTGGCGTAATGTTTAGGATGTTGCACTTATGATCAAGAGGTTGTGAGTTTAACTGCCTGTCAGGTTGCTGTCAGTTGGTTACTATTTGGGTGGGTGACTGTCTGCGGACAGGTAAACCATCTCGGTATATACCATAGTCAGCTCAGCCTTCCATCCCTTTGTGGTATGTAAATCCAATACTGGTCTGCTTGGTTACGTTCAAGGTGGGCGCATTCACCTGTGTCAGGAGAAAGAGTTATGCTTGTACAGCAGGTCATGCTGTGATCGGTTCCCGTTAAAAGTAGACTACCTGTAACTTTCATTTGTTATGATGGCATGTTCTGCAGAGCTTTCTGGGGCTTCGACGAGCACTTCAAGGACCAGGCAAACCAGTTATTCAGTTCACTGGATCGTACTCAGCAGAAGCAGGTCGAGAGTGTTCATCAGCAACAACAACAGCAGTCTCAGTCGTCAGTTCCGTCATCCAACTTGATGTCACGTACTCGCTCTGTCAGTACAGACCGCGGTCTGCCACTATCTACCCACAGGTCATTTCAGCTCAGCTCAGTAATGATGTTTGTATTACTAGAAGGCGCCCGTGAGAGTGCATATCTCCACCAAGTGAAGCATTGTAAACACTAGCAAAGGTCCTGCCTTACAGGCGGGAGTTTTGCCATCAACTCAACCCCCTCAGGCTTCCCGTGAGGGTATGGGGGACGCAATTTGGGGCACACGTACCTAAGGCTCAAGGACTCAAATGCGGCAGTTTGGGTCCACAACTGTGCAACACATGAGATGCCAGAGGGGTATGACAAGCAAACAAACAATCTTTTGCACATTATAGTAAGATCAGCATTTGTGTTAGTTCTGCTTCTACTACCGGTACTGATAGTATGATTATCATGATATGATGATCGTGTGTGTTGTGTGCAGTCGACTGCTGTTGTCCAGTGCCGGTTCACGTGTGCAGACAAAAGCATCTCGTGTGACCAGAGACCCAGCAGGTATTGTAGTTGTCACTCTTCATCTGTTCTGTCAATTCCTTACTTTCCGGTTTGTTTCACTAGTTTGTATGCATGCATTGCTTTTTTCTCGAAGTTGGGCACTCTGTGTAAAAAATACGTTAATGAAACAGGAGATGCATGTGCTCATAACATTGCACCTCCACTTTTTATTCTATATTTTTCTATAGATTACAAAACCAGATATACAGTAATGAGCATTTTAGTGTATATGTTAGAATAAACTGGCAGCCCGTCTGTCAGTTTTTAGTGCAAATAATTTTTCGTGTTTATATCGTAATAATCCATTTTTTGTTTACAGTGCTTTATGAGATGTTTGCTGCTGCCGTTAGTATTTAATCAGTTTACAGTTTAAAATTTCAGTTGTTACCGGCTCCAATGATAATGCAGCATTGTGTTGTGACATTGTCAGACACCAGCGTACGCAGCTGTGATGACAGTATGGTACGTCCACAGCGGCCTGTGAGTCGCACCAAATCTGCCGCTGATGCCAGCTACTCCACGCTACGTACGTCACTTGCTACTACGACTACTATTACGGCAGCTGCTACTAATACTGCTAATACTCTGCATATGTCACTCTTCTTTACTCGCTACTTGCTCAGTGTCCTTACAACTTTTCTGGAAATCTGTTAGACTTAATTGGTGCTTTGGAAAAATTTTTCGGTTGACTCCTTAGTCGACTTAGTAGAGCCAGTCTGGCATACGTATGTCTGACTGTTCACAAAAAGTATTTTTTTGGTGTTTGCTTATTCAAACATGGATAAAGGTCGAATGGTCGATGAGTGCTTTAGAAGCGACATTATGTTATGTGACCTGATCCAAGGTCCAGGTCGTGACACCTTTTAAGTTAGACATTTTTAAAAAATTTTCATAGCTCATCTCCTCCACCATTTGCAATGGCACCTGGTAAGTGACTAATGATTCTTAAAGTAGGGGAGAATTTTTGTTATATATTTTGCAATTAGGAATGTCATTTTCATCCATCATGTTTATTTTATTACATGTAAATAGAACATCTTGTATTTAAACAGTATGTAATTTTGTACTGATCAAGCCTGATGGACGTTAGAATATTTGCTGGAACTTTTGTACTCGTATGTTTGTAAATCTGCTGGAAATTTGTCGGGCTGGATTTGTAGACACCCTGTTGCTAGTTGCTTTTCATTTAGTTTAACTAAACTGATTGCATGAATGATGTTAGCTTTCTGCTTATGGGCCAACTCTGATGATCCTGTATTTCAGGCTTATTGACGTAGTAGTTAGTGGTGTTATTTTGTGTTGTCTGTGGTTGACACTGTCGTGGGTTAAAAGGTTGGAAGGGGGCCCGGGGCGGTTGCAATCTTGCAAGAAACAGCTGCTAATTATTTAAATTGTCCCTAAATTTTCCACAAAATGAGGTATTTGCAGTCCTAAGTTTTTTTATTGCTGGAAAAATTTTTTCCACCAGATTAAAATTTTCATGGGGCAACTACCTCTCGCCACGACACCACTGACACTGCTCTGAATATGTCGTGTGTCATAACTCATCATCATGTTACTTACTGATTGAGTTTTGGTCGTTGAGTAATTAAAAAATGTTTGCTGTGAGTCAAAGTTAACCACTTCACTTCTGCTATTGCCACTAATGCTTTCGAGTTTTTTTAAGCTTGCATGTTCTCCAAAGGTTAGAAATACACTTAGTTATTAGCACAGTGGAACGTAGGTCTAGCTGATGTATTTGTTAGCGCATTGGAAGGGGTTTAACTTTGACTACAGGACACAGTCGCAGCAGTACAGATCTCAACATTGATCCGTCATCGACAGCCAGGCCAACAACATCGACACTGCGACGTAATGAGTCAATGAAACATCGACACAGTTCTGCCAGTACTGCTGCGCAGTCTGTTGCAGCAGTTAGGTCAACGACCGCTGCTGCTAGCAATTGTGAGTAACTGAAACGTCGATCAGTCAGTCACAGAATTTTGTATAGTTCTGAACGGCAGCACCCAGCCAGCCTAAAATGTATCACACATACATAATAAAACTTAGAATGCCAGCAACTATTAGGGCTTTTAAAGTGCTGTGGAAATTATCAGTTAACTAATCATCAATTAATCATTAAAAATTTTTTATTGATTGTATCAATGATCAATGTTTTTGATTGATTGTTCATCATCAAATGAAGCCTGAATACAATACGGTGTTTTTCTATGGCTGCTAAAATTATTGATTAATTGATGCATCAGTAGTTTGAAATTGTTTGGTGGATTGTCTTTGATGAATTACAATGTGAATAAAATTTAGTGTTTTTTACGGCTACACGAATTATCGATTTATTAATCGGGTTAATCTTCACAAATTGTTTGATGAACTGTTCTTAGTCAATTGAAATTTGAATACAATTTTGGGCTTTTTAACATCACTAATGTCACTAATCTGCACTTTTCCATTACTTGCTTTTGCACAGTTTTTTGGCAGTTTGCACTCCGTAAGTTATGATCAGACTGTTAAATTTGACTACAATTGCTTCAGTTTATGAAAGATAATATCTACCAGTATTTGAATTCGGCAGTTTTTGTGGTATTTTTGATTGACTATAAAAAATTTGGAAATTAATCAACCAATTGAAGTTAATTTTTGGAGATTAATCAATCACAAATTTTTTTTGCTGCCGGTCTTGTTTTATCATGTGTTTACTTTTTAACCATGCTGCGATGGTGCTGTGTTTGATGGTGACACTGATATGAAGACGAGTGGTTTTGCTTAACATACTGTCTAGTAGTCTCTTTTAGATCATAAATAAAAATTTGGTGTATATTCCACCAATTTGTTGAGGAGCCCCGTAGAGGGATTTGCGTGAAATTTTGCACAACAGGTCGTCTTAATGACGTAATCAACCGTGCCAAATTTTATGTCAGTCGGGTCAGGGGTTTTGATTCTTCTGCTGTGAAAGCAACAGATGTCGGGGGAATTTCACAGCTTTCTTTTATGAAACAATAAATGCTTAACTGTAGCATAATAGTTCCATGATATTTTACATGGTGCATTTCTGTGCAGATTTATCTGTGAAACTTGGTTGCAACAGTAAGTGAATGTGCTGATGTGTGTAGCCCGTCAGCAGAAGATGACGACAAACGCTGCGTCTGATGTGCCGACAACACCGGAGCGACAGCAACAGCGTCGGTCCTCTCAGTCACAGCGTATGTCTGTCTGTTCGTCTATCTATCTCTCTGTCTGGCACTGCATCCGATGTGCCAACAACAGCAACATTGCTCATCTTAGTCACAAGATATTTCTGTTCGTCTGCTTGTTTCTGCCTGTTTCTCTGTTTCTTTCTCTCTGTCTGTGTATGTCTCGGTCTCTCTGTGTGTCCAGCTGGCAGTAGAACTGGTTCTCCATCATGTCGTGCTCGGCCATCGGCCGGTGTTTCTCTTTGTCTGTCACTCCGTCTGTGTGCTTGTTTGTCCAGTTGGCAGTAGAACGGCGTCACCATCATCTCATGCTCATTTTGGACATTATTTAACTAATTGAAGTTAATTAATCAGTGTTTTTCTGTCTGTCTGTCTGTCTATTTGTTTCTCTGTTTCTGTCTGTCAGTTTGTGTATATCTCTGTGTCTGTGTATATCCAGCTGGCAGTAGAACCGGTTCCCCATCATCTCGTGCTCAGCCATCGGCAGGTGCTTCTCGTCTCTACTCTCGTGTGCCCAACAGAAACTCAAGTCCGACACGGCTCTATGGTATTTCCTGCTTCTGTCTTTGCTGTTATTTTTGGTAATCAGCATCGGCAGTGATTTTCCAGAAATTTTCCAGTTTGTGAAGAGAGTTGCATTGTATCATGTGGAGTGGTACGTAAAGCTCTGCTCATTCAGTTACTGACATGCATGTGTCCATAATGTATGGCAAGACAGGACTTTTGTATCATGTAGAGTCTGTCTGTTTGGTTGTGTATTTAGTTTGTATGCCTGTCTGTGCATCTGTCTGTCTCTGTGTGGTTTAGTGTGTTTAGTATGTGTCTGACTCAGTGTAGTCAAAGACGGGAAGTCTGTCGGTGTAGCTCAACGTGTAGGTCCAGTGTCGTGGTCACAGCAAGTGGCTGATGACACTGGTTTGTCTGTGTGTTTCGTCAGTGTGGTCTGTGTGCATGTGGTCTAATGTGTCTAGTATATGTCGATGCAGGTAAAGATAGGAAGTCAGTTGGTGCACCTCAACGTGTTGGTCGAGGACCATTGTCACAACAACCTGCTGATGACATCCCGTCCGCTCTCACTACTGCATTGGTGAGTAAGCTCTATCTTCATTATCCATTTTTATCTTTATCAGGCCTTATATAGGTGGCGGTTTGGTTTAGTTGGTTACATCGAGTTCATCAAAGTTAATCAAAGCCAGTCCGATTGGTACATGGATGAGTGACCAACCATCTCAGTATGTAACCAACCACCCAGGTCATCACAGTCTGGCTGTCTGTCTGTGAGTAGACGCAATAGCTGAGATGTAAGGATGCGCATTGTATAATGCACTAGTTTCCTATGTATGGTGTCACAGTGTAAACTGGTGTCTGGCTAAGGGCTAAGGAAATGGAGATCAGCACCACCCTATGTGCCTTGTTGCTCGGGAAGGACTTTAGCTTTACCTCATCATGTATATCTTCTTTTTTACACTGCTGCATGTAGACTGGCGTGATTTTGCTTACAGTTTCTCTTCATTTTAACCACTGCTTGGTAGTCTTGCCATTACTGAGGTCGGTATAGGGCAGGGTTGAGTCACCCATGCACATACACAAAAAACCTAGTTCGTTTTATTGTGTAATTCCATCACAAAAGCCACCCCAAAATCAATTCAATTTTAGTTTGTTATTCCGCTAATAATGATGCTTTTACTGTGGTCAACCTTGTAGAACTTGAAACCTATGAATTTGATAATGTGTTGAATATTTACATGATGTGGGCAATATCTAGCAGTGCTCACACTAGTAACTTAAATTCAGGAAAACCCCAGAACTCAATCAATTTGAGAAAAAACTGGGCTTAACCATGAAAAAAACTGACAGAACCCATCGGGTTAGAAGTTTTTTCAACCCCAATACAGGGAGTGTGGACTGTTGGCTGCGTGGTGTGTGACAGTTGCAGACAGTGCAAGGCCAAGCGGCTGCCGACAATGACGATGCTGTCAGCGACAGCTCAAGCCTTTGTTCCGCCAGCTCAGATGGGACCACAATCGATGTATGACGTTCTTGTTGTTTTGTTGTCACCATTCAGTAATTGTGCTGCTATCAGCTTATTAGGTCATCTTTTTGATTATGAGTAATTATATGAGAGATTCAGAAGTTTTGCTCAAAGTACTGCTGGGCAAGCTGCCAGTTTAGAAACAAGTCTTTGTGTTATGACTTTTTGGGTCATGTTGACAACTGTCAGCAACCGGTCTTTCCTGGTTGTCGGCCCGTGGACGTGCAGTGACCTGCTGGATGACGTGATATCTGTCAAGTCATTATTTACTTTCCAGCAGCAATTCAAAATTCTTCTGTTTTTGAAGTCTTTTTTTGACCATTTCTTGGACTGAATTCTATTTAACCTGTTGCTAGAATGGACATAGTTGTAGTTTTTATTAACTTATACCACTTTGAAAATCTCCGATTGATTGACTGGCTGATTGAAACTATTATTGCTACGGTGTTTGTGCACTGTGGTGTGTGCTTGCAGCCTGCATTTGAAAACATTTTGTCAAAGCTGTCGAGTGGTTCATGGACAGAGCGCCATGATGGGCTTGTCGTGTTGCAGACTCAGCTGCAGTGTCAGCGCCGTCTCTCGTACGTCTCGTATTCATGACTTCTATGCTTTCTTGCTGGCTTGATAGCAGTTGTGGTTTATACAGAGCTTGATTATCATTAAACAATAAGTTCTTGGGGTGCAGCTTAAAGTTTCCAGTTTTTAGGGATTCCCAGTTTATTGGTGATTGACATTTTGTAACTGCTAGCCATGCTCATCTTGTGCTACAAAGTATTAACTTCTTTTGCAGTATATGAATTGCAAAATAATTGCTATCACGAGAAGTGCTCAAAATCCACCACAAATTAGTTTCTGGTTGCACTACAGGCCATGGCTATTTTTAGTATGCATTTTTACTTTCCCAAGAACTCCACACCTGCTTTCAGCTTTTAGCCTCAATTTTTGGCTTTTCTTTAAAAAAATTTTTGGCAGCGCTTTCCTAGATGCTTTGCTTAGATAAAAGTGGAATCGAGACTTGACCAGGCTGCAGAGCGCAGATAACGGCGACTGACATCAACCCACAGATAGGACTGTAGATATTGTGAAGCTATGTCATGCTGACAATTGTATGCCAGAACAACTGCTGTATAGTATTGTATGGTTTGTGTTGGTGTCGCTGTCAGACGGACTGAAGTGAAGAAGTTAACTGATGCGCTGTCGAGACTATTCAATGACTCCCACATCAAACTGCTCGGCACGTTGATCGATACTCTAACCCTTGTCATCACTAGTCAACAGTCATCATCTCCGCTGCTGTCTGATTGGCTGGCCGCCATGCTGCCTCGCTTGCTCACCAAGTCCGCCTCGGAATCAGCTGGATCTCTACACTCCAAGATGATGCATACATTCGACATTATTAGGTCGGTCTGATGCCCTACCTTAGCTTCGCCTTTGCTATGCAATATGCATGACATCTTAACATGATGAGGGGCGCAAGAAATATGTTGTCCAAAAATGTCATTTATATCTGTACAAAATTATGAGTTTCTGTCCAGATTTAGTCCACGTATTGAAAGGTATTTCATTTGCAAATGGACATACATGTACTCAGTGTACTGATTTCCAAGTGTGCATGAAGAAATGCAACATTTTTTGTATTACATAGACTTGTTTCGTTGAAACGTTACTGTGCTTTTTATATGTACAGTCATTTTGTATCATGTCATGCAACCGATGTGTTTAGGGACACAAACCGTCATGTCATAAAGGCCATTCTTCATCCCTCTAAAATCTCCAGAATTGGCAATCCTCATAAGCACGCAACTGTTTGGTCGATACGACACCAAGTTGATTATGTGTACTTGTCATCACGGTCTAGAATGTGTTATGTGGGTAAAAGTAAAGGTAAAGGTCGTCAATTTGTATAGCTCATCGTCGCGAACGTGCGCACACCTCTAATGCACTTTTGTCACTAACCAGAGCCGCCTGCCGCACGGCTACCGTGTGCAGCCTGCAGACACAGGCTGGCGCAGCGGCCGGCTAGGCAACCCCAGTCAGCTGTACCAA
>Ga0209367_1000962_pt1 | contig 33115 bp, 26 predicted proteins | sample WorMetLIZISLAND2_FD_187412 | JGI IMG/M metagenome (GOLD analysis project Ga0209367, IMG submission 187412) | Marine gutless worms symbiont microbial communities from Max Planck institute for Marine Microbiology, Germany - Olavius geniculatus... ... | reverse complement strand
GTGTATATAGCTGTATATGGAGTTTCCCATATACAGCTATATACACTGTGAACGATAAAAAAGTGGAACTGTTTTGTTTCTGTAATAACTTTGTCAAATATAAACGAAATTGGATAATATTTGGCATGTTTTTAGCCTAGACATTTATTGACATGGGTGCATATTTATTTACTTACTTACGAAATCATTGTGGCTGGCAACCAGCTTACTGTTGACTCAATTGCAGGCGAAGTGTTCATCTTCCAGCAGGACAGCGCGCCGGCACACCGAGCACAAGACACAGTGGCCCTGCTTGCACACGAGACGCTCAGGTTCATCGGTCCAGATCTGTGGCCTTCCAACAGCCCAGATCTGAACCCTGTCGATTACAAAATCTTGGGTTACTTTCAGGAGCAGGTGTACAGGTCTCCGATAGTTGATGTGACCGATCTGAAGCAGAGCTTGGTTGAAGTGTGGTCCATGATGAAACAGCGCATTATCGACGAGGCAGTGGACGAATGGCGAAAATCCTGCGCTGCTGTGTGTCAGCTAAAGGCGGACACTTTGAATACAAGCTGTGACATTGTTTGACTGACATTTGCAAGTGTGTTTACTTTTAAACATTCTGTCAATGAAAAAACTCTGCTTGCTAAGTTGCTGATGGTATGTACACGCACTATTTCATAGCGTATTGATTTACTAGCGTATAATACACAGCAGCAAATAAGTTTGACATGTGATTTGCATATAAGCTAGTTCAGGATTGTCTACGCTACACGTGTGCCAAATATTATCCAATTGTGTTGATATTTGACAAAGTTATTACAAAAATAAAACGGTTCCACTTTTTTATGGTTCACAGTGTATATGAGTTGTTCCATTAATAAGTCACAAAATGGCATCATTCTCTCAGTAGTCCAAATATAAAAAATCCAAAATATACATTTTGTAGGGAATTTTATTCTGAACATATGTGGAATTTTTTGGATGATGACGTCATTATTGTGATGTCATCTATTCACAGAACCGAGCCTATCTGTGTATTATTTTCTTCATTAATAATCTATCATACCTCACAAGCAATAAACAGCATTAGAACCAGAAAAACGAATAACCTTAACAAGTTAATGTCATCTCTTCAAGTGTTAAACATTAGCGTTTCATTTATAAACATATCGTCTGAGTTCGTTCAAACATTTGTACCATCTGACAACAAGCTTCTGAATGCCTGATGCAAAGAATGATGCTGCCTGCTGTCCAAGCCACTGATGAACGACTGATTGCATCTGGGTATCTGATGCAAATTTCTGCCCATCTAGTATTTTCTTACACCAAACGTGTATTGCTGATAACCACTGTATTCAACTGCAAGTAAAACACTTATCGCCATACAATGGACACTAACTGGAGCGAATCTTATTTGCATTAAGCTCATTTGCTCATAAAAAATGAATAATAGCATGTTCATTCTGGAAAAATTTAGCGGCAACGTCACTAAATTTAATATCTATAAATGACGTCACAGTGACGTCATCATGATAAAACTCACAGATGGTGACAAGAATTAAATTCCCTACAAAGCGTATATTTAGAATTTTTTAAATTTAGAAAACTAACAGCATGATGCTGTTTTGAGACTTATTTATGGAACGATCCTCGTACACTACACCCTTTAACTTTCATACGCCAAAGTGACAAAAGCAATAACTCACAATGCAAACAGACAAAAAGCTTGAAAATTGAAAGATTATTGACGTGCCAACAAACAGAAGTGGCTAAAGATCTTACTATCCAAGAATAACCTGGCTGAACTGGATCAACAACCTCCATCTCAATGACAAAAAAATTAACATATTAACAAATTACAACAGTTCTAAGCATAATTTTTTATAACACTGTCACTAGAGTATGACAGCTTTTTTTTAAATCTAAGGGCAGCGTTCTTATAAATATGTAGAAATTCTAGCTTACCCAAACCATACATAAAATTCTTTATGGCTCCCATCTATTAAAGCTTTTAACTCCTTAATACACATTATTCCAGCAAACATTCAACATGATACCTAACTGAAATAATGTACAACTCAGTAGCTTTGCTATCCAAAATAGAACTTGAAACAATTTTTAGCCTTGTGCACTTATCTGATTGAGACATGCTGAACCGTCCTGTAGGACTGCCTCAGTACTGGCACAAGGTGACAAAATGCCTCAACATTACTCATAAAAGGTCAGACCCATCCATGACGTGTGCTAACAGCTAAAGCTATGCAGAAGCAACAGACAGGAGCAACTGAAAATCTTACGAGATCGGTTTTGGGGGCATCGTGATAATCCTGTGTGTAGTATGAGTAAATGTTTTTTGTTGACGCTGTATTCTTCAGAGACTTCGCATGCTGGCGAAATGTCGCACTCTTTGGCGTCGAACAGAAGATCTTTATTGAGTCGTGAACACATTTTTCGATGTCAATCTCTTCAACACACAGCAAGCCACTAGTTCAACATACTTTTCTAGTCGGTAAATATAAAGTCCTTCCCCAGCCACAAGGCCTATAGGACAACGCTGTACATTGCTGCTCAGAATGGACATACAGAGGTAGTGAAACTGCTGCTGGACAACAAAGCTAATACAAATACAAAAACGCATCACGGTAAAAAGCCAATCGAAGATGCTCAACGAAACCATCATTCAGACATAGTGGAAATTCTTAAATAATTATCCACATGTCAACATTCCCGTGCTGAACTGAGCCGACTGTGTGAAAGAAATTGAACGCAACAGAGGCCATACTTCTTATGCAAATATGAATGTGTTTGTTTTGTAATTGACTGATATTAACAACACCAGGAACTGTTAATTGTTCTTCTCATAGATTTTAGCAGTGACAGTGCAGTTATCTTATTGATACGTCTGTAATTATCTTGTGTAGTGTTGATGGATATCAATTACTGTTGCAGATGCTGTTTTCATTATTTCATTGTATCTGTACAAGGATATTACAAATTAAACAAGTTTTTGTCAAAATTTCATCAAGTACTCATTACTGTTAAAAATGTTTTGACTACCCATACTCCAGGAAATATGCAATAACTCTGTCATTATGCATCACTACATGATCTTGTGAAATATAAATAACACTGGAATGGTAAAGACTAAGTAATATATTAACTGATGCAACAACAACTGCACGGAAAAGCAAATACAAAAAAAACAAATAACTTATCAGCTCTACATGCAAAATTCTGTTGGTACAATGTAGAAAAGACAATTGCATCAACAGTATAAGATAATGCAATAGTACAAGGGGCGATCAAAAAGTTTTGAGCTTGATACAGATTTTAAAAGTTTACTGTCCCACATCAGCAAAATGCACCTCCCTTGCATACTGTGAGTGTGTTGCAGATGTGACGTCAATGTAATTTATATATGTACAAAACAGCAGTTTATACACTTGTTAATGGCAACATTGATGGACTAACGCATTGAAAACATGCCCGTTTAGAGCCCAGCTTTGGCTGCTACTGAATGCACCTATCCACAAAGTAATGGCCAGGCTGAGTTCATCTGGTGGCTGGTTACACTTGTGATGGTTTATCCAGTGACACATTCAACTTCTAACCAGGAATATGTGGAGTTGAAGTAACTTCACTGATAGAACACAACATGTTACTACAGGGATAAAAGCTGCACTATAATGTGAATGATGACACAATTGCGTACCGGGCATGTCGGAGAAGAGCAGAATACATTCGTTGAATCCGAACTTGAGCAGCTGGTCGCGAAGCTGTCGAAGGATAGCAACACCGATGCACAGTGGAAAAGACGAGTTCCCAAGCAACAGCATGTCCCACAAGTGAAATATCTTGTGCAATGGAAACACATCTGTTAATAACAATTCACTACGTGTTAGCTCCGACCACGGCTGATATCAGCAACAATGGCACTGCAGAGATGTAACAACTACACCAAAAAACCCACAGTCGACTGACAGTTGCAAATTGTTGTATCTTGTCAATTATCTGTCTAATGTTTATGCATGAACAAATAGAGTATATCTGTTTCCCATGACATTTAAAAACAAGAAATTTTAGCTGATGCTCACGAGACGCACGAAAGCCTATAGCAGTTCCTGTTCACAAATTGTCAGCCTATCTCCAGCCATTTCGTTGCAGTTCATTCTTAAAGTGAGCACTGCAGACAAAAATTGCAAAAATCAATAAAAAAACCCTTATTATTTTAGAAGTTTAAAGTCTTTCAAAGTCATCGATGTTGACACAACTAAAAAGCTTGTCACTAGTGCTTGTTGTGATAGGCAGCATGCCCATGCCTATCTGCAACTTTTTTCACTAAAGACTGGCCAACAACGGTAAAATAACAACTTTTACAGGGGTACCACTACTTGATGCCCTCATGCGTAGGTTTCCTTGAACCTAAAAAATTGAGATTTGGACCATCGTAATCTACGTTCAACGTCAAAAACTTCGTACGCAGCTTCTCCATGTCTATCTCAATTGTTTTTGATGCAGTTCGTTCTTAAAATGTGTCTCACAGCCTGAAATCGCCAAAAAATCCATAAAACCCCTATTTTGGCATTCAAGATCATCCAAGGTAATTGAATTCGGTGGCAATCGGGAGCCAGTGTAAGACTTCCGATTAGTGATTAATAGTAACCTAGGCCCTATCTCACACAAGCATTGAGATACAGCGACTTAAAATTTGCTAAAAATCACAAATTTTTCCTACCACCTCTCATTTATCGCCCTCCTTTGGGGTGACCCCCTCTGAATTTATGGAAAAGCTTTACGGTTCTTGAAACTAGAGTCTTCCAGGCAGCCGACGGTGAAGATTTGGTGATTCTAGCTTGCACTGTTTTTGACTGATCCACCCGTGCGATGGACGGACAGACGAACAGACAGACAGAATTGCGATAGCTAAGACGCGCCAAAGCAGTCTAGCTGCTTTCGCGCATAAAAATTGAAAACAACTTTCTACAAAATTCATTTTTTCAGACTTTTCTCTCTGTATTAGTAATGTTCTTGTAAAGTTTGTTAATAAACAACATACAGACTTGCATACTACATTTAATATTGTAAATGAATAAATATTTAATAACATTTTGAAGAATTGAGTAGCTTCTTGTTAGAATGTTTTGCAATAAACAACTGTAGATACGACGTTTTGCCATTCTGCTCTTGAAATGCTTCCTACTGTCCAAGTACATCAGTCTGACAATCGGTTGATACCTCACTGTGTCAGTTAGAAAGCCAATCAATCAATCAATCAAAACACACTTATGAAGAACAGTGTCACGAGCTAGTCAGAAGCTGATAAGATCAGGGAGTAAACATGGATCATGTCCCTCAGCGTAGATTTCAAAACGGTCAAAATGCTAAAAGTTCATCACAGACTTACAGTTATAACACAGCCCTAACACTGAAAGCTTCTGATGATAATGCTAGTGTTACTGTGATACACAAGTACCTGTTAACAATCTGGTGGATTACTGTAATGTGTATGCTATTGGTCAGAACTAGCAATGAAACAACAACGACAAAATACTTACGTGCATACATCGTTAAAAACCACGGTATCGCATACAACTGCAACATATCAACAAAATTCATTCAGTTCATATAAACAAAAAACAATTACAGAATAACAACTAAGCTCTAACATAACTGTAAGCAAAATACCTAACAGAAACATCGTTAACAGCATCAACAAATCTGCTCCACATTGAGCCAACTTAGTACTAAGACGGGTGACCATTTGCAAGTATACTATCTTCGTACTCAACCTACTCAGCCTGGCCATCCCTCCATGGGTACTTGAGTAGGCCTATTGAGTAGTAGTGAAGGTTACGGCCACCACTAGAAAAGAAAACGGTAAGTTCTGCTGCATATGCATAACAGCAGGCCGTTACCAGGGGCCTAATTTACAAAACATCATACGATAAATATACGACAATGTTACGACATGCAAAAGGTTTACGACAGATGTACGATAAAACGCAATTTACAAAAAATCATAGGACAAAGTTACCACGAAAGTTACGACAAAACGTACGACACCTCATTAGCTGTCATACGACAGCATCAAGCATGCATGCAGTAAATATTTAGATTTTTCAGTAGTATATAATTCTCACACAGTGCCGTAATACGTAAAAATTTCGTTTGCAGTAACTTCGGGCAGCGAAATCGCCACAAAATTAGTTCACTTGTTATTGTTTACATTGGTAACCTTTGGCAACGGCGGAAGCAGACGATCGACGTGCAGCGCTGTGCACCGCCAGCTCAGTGACACTGCGGCGCGATTGGTTGAGGTCGTGGTTGAGGTCAATTATACGACACACATACAAAAGTCCAGTTTGACACTGAAATGATGCAAAACCAACTTACGTCAGGAATGAATCCAATGCTGTCCAAGTGAGTAGATAGATAAGGATCGTGGAATGCTATCAGATGAGAAAACACACTCAGATATTCTACAAATATCACAAACCATACAAAATACTCGACAAAGTGTCAGCCAGTGCTGGGTGGCATGTAGAAAGTGGAACATACATGTTTTACATAGCTATTTGCCTACTCTGTGCTTTTATCTTGGTACGTCCTGTGTTTAATGTATGGGCTAACGAAACAACAATCTCTGCAAACCTTGTTAATACAAGATTTTCATTCACTAATGCAATTTATTTATATAAACAAAGTCATTAAAACTGGCAGTATTGGCAGAAAAGTGGTTATCAGCCGACTGTGGATAGTTCAAACAGCTGGCGCTGTTGGCAAAATGATCTGCAGCCAACAGGATTAACCACAATGCCTGATCTGCAGATCTACTGTTTTTAGTTGTTTTTTAGCCTGCCTCCCAATATGTTCTGCATTGTGTTTAACAGCGGTGTGTTTATTGATTGCTTTAATGAAGACAATCGTCATCACTGAATATACAAAGTGGTAGTATGGGACAGTCAATTAAGGCAATAAAGACATTACTAATCAGATCACTGAAAACGTGAAGATCTACATGCCAAAAGTGTCGAGAGGAGAATGTCAATTAGGGGAAATAAGCAGAGCATCTCATAAGTTCCCAGTGTAGTTTGCGTCAAAAACCTGGCTAAAATGAGTGCTAAGAAATGCATCTGGTGCATAGCAGTTTGGAGTCTTTGTAACATTTTAAAGCGCTATTATGACAAGAAAAACTGCCAGTATATCATACCACCTCAATAAGTATGCCATTAAAAAAAGAGCAAAACACGTAGAAAATTTCACACACAACTGACATTTCTTATAAATAAATGCAGAACATAGCATAACTAAATTTGCAATTGAATGAAAACATTTCAACATTGACATAAAAATGAACAAAAAATGTTCCACTCTATACTGCACCATCCCGTAGTTCTACACAACCAAGAAATAAAACAATCAGCAGAAACAAACCTTTAATGATAGGCGCATTGTCTTTGAGAAAGAAATTATGCAGATATTTAGGAATGAATGCCGTCAAGCAAGCATATGCCATTGCTGTAATTAAAGCAACAGACATATGCAAAAAATATGATTATGTGGACAAATGTGCAGTGTAAAATAAACTTCTTTTTCAATTCTACTGACAAAAATCGCAATGTAAAAATTGTGTTAAATAGTATGCCATAATCACAATATCATTAAGTTCTGCAAAAATATTTTGTAAATCCCTTTACTGGACTTATGTTAAACAGGCGGCCGAAAACATAAATGTCTCATTCTGATACAGAAAAAAACACTTCGATTAAAAGATCACACTAGTGCAAGTGTTCATTTGCTAACTAAGTATTTAACTCAATATTTCCAATGTGCACATTCACATCATGCTGTGTTTGTGTAATATTACTGGATGGTACAAACTGGCAACAGAATAACTAAATGATTATGCACAGCTGACTAATGCCTGATATTACAAAGGTAGAGAAAAATCAAAAAATGATGTGATTAATTCGTTACATAAGTGAGTAGATAATTCATATAGTCTGTTAACTATGAATAACCTTAAGCATGCTCAAAGAGTTAGTAGAACAAAAAGTAGAAACGTTTCAGCTTGCACCAAAAAGTGAAAAAAACAGAGATAGTGTGTGTGCTGTTTCGATAGTTCGAAAGAATGTTCCAAGTAGATAGATCGGCATGTTTATATGCACCTCTTCCATGCAATAAAACTCTAATCTACATGTCACCTGCCTTCATTGTTGAAGTTGAGGTAAAGAAAAGGAGCACAGAGTGAATCGAGTCCCTGCCAGTAGACGTACTCTGGGTGACTGATGACCCAGGCCTTGAGCAGTCGCTTGAACTTGGCGTGACCAACTGGTGACGACAACAGCTCATTGTATTGATGACAGCGTGGTATGTCCACCTCAATCTATTATACATGCAGTCCTGTCTTAGGCTGACTACAGACACAGGACTTAAGAATAATTATAGATACTGGTAAAAAAATGCAGATAGATGAATTGATCTCAGCCGCAAATCTGCTGCAGAAAGCCATAGTGAGACCAGACTAATAAATCTTAGACTAATAACATAATTTTGATCACGCACGGTGCAGGCATATAACAAACTTTATCAATCATAGTTTTAGACGAATTTAATATTGATTTACTTCCTAATTATACGTTTGACCTTTCAAATTGAAAATCAGCACATGGGTTACTCCCGCCTTGAGAAACGTTCACAACAATTTTGGTTTTTCAAAGCTGCAAAGTTTTCAAGTTAGGTTAGAAGCCCATGTAAAAGGGATAAGTGGACAGAGAGATGGGCAAGTTCCATGATGTGGCTTATTAACCTCCCTAGCGGTATACCAGAGATATCCCAGGATAAAGTTGTTGTATTAAAAGCAGTAAGCCCGGGACACATCGGACATCGTCGACTTGCAGAGAATCACCATCGTGCGGAAGGTGGGTGCAGCAGTTTATACATCGCACTGCGGGGTACCGCTGCTAATTACCGCTTTATCGCGTGTCGGCCGCTGCCAATGTTTCATGGCGCAGACACACATGTACACTAGATGAAACTGTTTGCTATTTTGGAAGCGATGGTTCTGACGAGTCTGTGAACTTATCATCAGATAAACTGTTGTAAAAAGTGCTGACGAATTTGAGAGCGACTTTGAACCGAGGCACTAAATGTGCAATTACTGTACAGTGACCCGCACAAGTTCTAAGAAAATATACAGGACAATTAATGCAATTTTAAAATATAAAAAGCAGAAACAAGGGCTATAACAACATATAACGACTTAAAATCAAAAAAGTGTAACCCTAGAAACGTAAAACACAAATGAACCAGCAGTGGGTGGCAATTTATTTCATTACAGTCTGATGGTGCAGTGGTCCATTGACCCGCTCTGCATGATGGTGTCTGTTTGCCATCACTATGAGTGTCATTAGCTGATAAATCAATCAACAGCTGCAGACATAGCATCATCTGGCTGCTGTCATCTGTAAAAGCCATCTGGCCAATGTACTGTTTTTGAACAGAAATCCACGCTAGAATCGTACCACCAAGGAGGTTACAGCTGCACTGCAAATAATATTAAACGTATCACACTGCAAACCTGTCTATCTGTAGCGATGGGAGACTCCTTGTCAATTGAATCATATTGCAGATCTATATCTCCCTACAACGTGCACAACAGTTTAATTCAGCACCACCTCAGGAATGACATCTAAATAAGTCAGTATTCAATATTCAATATTATTCAACATTAAATATTTGGTATTAAATAGCAGACTGTAGGTGTGTGTAATTTGACTCAGATGACAATACCATCAAATGAAATCTGTCAGCAAACAACTTGCATCCCAGCAACTGAGTAACTACAAATGAAGAACATCACTCAACATGCTGGTCTTGCATCTTGTCATCTGTGGCATTGCATCTCTGGGTTACTCAGCTGTACAATGCAAACATTTAGCATCAGCCTATCAGCTTCGGAAACACTTACTGACAACAGAAGAAGAAGCCAGAAATATAGTAATAATCAATACAACAATAAAATCAACCGTGGCAGATGATGCTGGTCACTTAAAATCAACAGATAAACATGTCAATGAACAAATCCAGACAAATGAACAAATGCAGATCAACAAACGTAATTCACAATGACATGTTAATATACAAAAGAAAGTCAGATTCATACCTCGACTTGCAGCAATGCAGCCCAGATGTGAGCTCTGAACAACGGTGGAATATCAACGCGAGCTTCTTGAAGTATCTGCTGACGTTTGTACGGGTACGCCTTCAGCAGACGTTCAAACAACACAACCCGATGGAACTAACACACACCAGACAACAAACAATACACCGGATAGTCCAGCAATGCAGCAAAACACGCAAACAGCCAGAAAAAAAACATTGTACACGTTCACGACAGAAGTACTCTTATTCTGTGGAGACTCAAAACTGCTTTTAGCACAAAACAGCTTTTGATCTCCAAACAATCTTTGGCATAATTCACCCAGGTCTCAGATAATAAAAAAAGAATAAAACTGGTTAAACAAAATTCTGGCCTGGACTGGCCTGTGAGACATCAAGTTAATGTATACTACAAACAACAAATGGCACTGGACAGCACTTTCCCACCAGCAGCTGCAGAAGCTCTGAAAAATGGAATGGTGAATAAAACCAAGAGGGCAAGGTCTAACAAGGGAACACTCCTTTCCCATTTATGGAAATCCTGGGTGTCAGCTCTTCAATTTAAAAAAAGCAAATGTGGGGGGCTAAGAGCAAGCCCCAAAGGTCTGCTTTAAATCCGGCAGTGCCCGGCACTGCAACCCAATCCCAAAGTTGAAATTACCCAGCAAGCTGTTCGTGACTCTGTCTTCATACAATAAGACTACAGCAGAGACTTGACTTACAGAAACTATTATCTTTTTCTAAATTTAAAAAAAATTTCTCTGTGGTGTCCGTTATCCAAACAGTAAATGACTCAAGTCTATGGTAGAAGCCTGGCTGGAGGGACCGATATAAAACTATTGACTTGCAAAACTTTTTGAACGTCTCTCAAACATTTGCACAAGATGACTGACATACACAAATATCATTGTTGCAATGCTCGAAACAACATGTCCGAGATGCAACCAACAGAGACCTGTGAACGTACCTGATACTCAACATCTCGTTCACGGATGACAAGAGGCAGACGCGTGCACTCCTGCAAGTCACTGACACTGTGTGAGTGTGTCAGCTCAGCGCCAGCAGCAGGACCAGCAGTCATTGATGCACTAACAGCCACACACACACAACCATCACTGGGCTTGTTCAATTGCCTCGTCTGCTGTTAGCCTGCCATTCTGATAATCCACCATTCCGAAAGGCTGCCACGGTTAGAAACAAAGAAATGGGGTTAAGAATAAGGTTAGCATTACAGTCAGTGTTACTTTAGCGTTAGCTTAAAATGGTGGCCCTTCGAAATGGCAGCCATTGGGAACGGAGGACCCTAATCGCTGGTGCAGCAGTCTGACACACGTTAGCAGATGAGCTCAGAGATCCAGCGTGTGGCTTTGACGGTTTTGGACAATTTCGTAAGACAATCCTGCGTAGCCAGCACTACAGTGACCACCCAATGAGTCGTGTACATGGCAACACTGCATCTAAGAAGTGAACGAAGCATCAGAACTAAACCGAACTGAACTGAAACATGTTAGTGTGGCTCAGTTCATTTTAGCTGTGTTGCCTGGACTGTACTGAAGCTAAGTCAATGCAAGCAAGTAACGCAAAATAACAAATACCATTTGACAACGTAAATTATCTGACAAAACTATTAACAGACTGACTTGACACAATGCACAATGCTTCAACTCACTCGTTCTCAAGCAGTGGATAGTACGCTGTAGAATCAATGTCTTTTAACCTCTACACAAAATCACATAGGAAAGAAACTGAACTAATATGTTGCAAGCTGCAAATAAATATGACAATGATGAACATAGCACAAGATACAGAGACATCCACAGATAGGTTAAAATAAACAAAACAGATGCCACATCACATCACTGCAAACTTATTGCCAAAAGTATAACTAAAAAGAAAATTTTGGAAAATTTGTCAACATGCAATTAGGTTATTGAGCAAGTGGTTTTTTACGCACCATACTGTAAATAAACATGCATGATATTAAAGAAAGGTAAAAAGCAAAGCTACAGTACTTGATATAGTGCTGAGTCAGACTTATGGCCGGAGACACTTTACAATCTCTAAAGTGACACCTGATCGACATGAGCTAATGATACTGCAGTGCATTATGCAGCATCCATTGCCTGTGGCAGCAAACTATTGCAGTGAGTGAGTGAGTAGAATTTAACGTCCCACCTGACACAGTATAGATCATATGTTATGGTACTTCTATGGTAATGTATGGTAGTTCTAATAATCTTCCCTGTTATCCTCCAGACAGTCATTAATCTTAGAATGCTGTCTATTGGAGGGCAGGGGGGGAACAAACTATTGAACACATAGTGCAGCCAGCAAATATACCATCATCCCAATCATCGGCCACACTAGGCCTTCACGCTGCAGCCTGCAAGCTACTACTCATTTTCCATCCTGCAGAGAGTAAGAGGCTGAGTTGACCTGAATACGAAGTAAGTTAGGTTAGGTTGCTTGCAAATGACCCACAATGTGATCCAAACCAGAACCTGAAAATCGCGAGTCCAATGTTCTAACCACTTGACCACTTGCATCAAATATGTACACCAACACAACACATTACCTGTCGTAGCTCGTCTTGAGACAAAGTCACGACCGTGTCATCAAACAGACTAGAACTGTCGCGAGTCTCACCAAACAATTGCCCATCATCAATCACAAGCCTATTACAAGCAAGGGTAAATTAACTTATGAATTCAACAAACATGATATGTAGCAATGGTTCAAAAATCACACTCATAAAAGATGAGATTAGAACGACTATGTGCGTAACACAGGATGATTGCTGTCTACAATGGCATTAAATGCCAGCTACAATTTTACTCCCACTCCGCTATTCATCTGCCTGCCCACCCACGAAAAGAAATTTTCCCAGCCACTGTAGCAGATGTCATGTCATAAAAATTCATAATCTTTTGGGAAGTAGAAAACTGGATGTCCGAGTGATAATGACTAAACAACAACTGACAAAATCCTACAGAACGTAGCATTGCCAGCAACACTCTACGACATTAGCACTCATTCAATCTGTAACTCCCTGTCATGTAACTGTAGATCTGCCAAACTTCTCAGCACTTTTGATCAAACCGGTAATTAAAAACTGAGCCGTTTAACAAAGCCTAACAGTTAATGCGATCACTCAGCCTAGTCTCTGACATTATCCACCTCCGACTCGTTCATGACACATGATGCTGTATCGGTAAAAATACACTTTGAGTGACTGACTGAATAACGAAACGTACGAGGGTAGCTGCGTGATTGGCGGGTGCTGGCGGATAAGTCCAGCCTTGCGCAATGATCCTTCAAGATCACCTCCAGCCAGCTTCCACAGGTAGTAGATCTCACTGATGTGACGCTGAGACAGTAGATCAGCATCAACATCATCATCAGCTTGCCATTCACAGAACACACAACATACCAATGATCATCATATCATCACAGAGAGGTTTAACATGTCCCAAACAGCAAGCATCATTTCTACTATCACGCAAGTATAAATGTCAAATGAGTCAGTAGGTTTATAATGACCTACTTATTTTACTTTCATATGAAATCTTTATTAATCGTTTCACAGAAGATGGCACGAGTTGCATCTGATATGTGCAGCCTGACTACCATGTGCTGTGCTCGACACACCGCTGAATATACAGCGAAACAGATAATGCATCATCTAACTGTGTGGGCTTTACTCTTCAGCACTCCGTGGGTTAATCTGTGAAGCTGTCAGCTGGCCAACAGCAAAGCCAACCAACCTGTGGAAACTGCTGACACAACAGTGTATATGGTTTACCATGACAGAATGGTGCTGCAAGCATCTTGCCGCCAGTCAAAAACATTGTCACTAGAGCTGTCAAAGCGTTAATTTTTTAAACAAATTAACGCACTGCATTAATTTTTTTAACGCATTAATTAACGTGTCATTAATGCACCCAGGCCCGTCAAAAGGAGAGTAAGGGGGTAAGTTACCCGAGCCCAGCGACGTTTAGGGGGCCCCACCTGTAGAGTATAGAAAGTTAGAAACACATTTATAAACATATAATCAACAACTGAAATCACAGCTAGCAGAGACATCTATCAGCCTATCGTTGGAATAATTATTTATTTACAGTAGTGATAAATGGCAACTACAGTTTAGTTACTTAAATTCATTCAATTGTCAAATAATCACAGTTTAATGAAATATTCCAACTTTTCCTTCACAGAATTTAGTAAATTTAAACAAATGAACAAAAATTTACATATGTGCATCAACGTTTTTAATGCACGTTAATTTTTTAATGTGTGTTAATTTATTAACGCATTAATGCATTAATTAATGAGTTGATTTGACAGCTCTAATTGTCGCCATTCACTGCTTCGACAATGTCACTTTGACAAAAGTGTCAATTGCAAAATGGAAATGCCTCATTTTAAAATAATTTAGCTGCAAGAATTAACATTCTGAGCACCCATATCTCATCTGTTAGAAATTTGATGCTGTATGTCTGAAAACTGCAACTTCTTGTCTCTCCCTCAACAATGACGCAACTGGACAACACCAAAAGACATCCAACGTGTAGAAAAATTTTTGCTTCAAAATACCATGTATGAGAATCAAAGAGAGAAGAGCCAAGTGTGTGTTTATATTAAATTCATGAACACTAGGACAACAGAACATTAACAGACTTACTAAATGCTTCATCACAGCTTGGCAGCTCAAGATCTAAGCATCGAACTCTTGTGCTGAGCAACTGAAAACCAGAGGACAACCAGCTGTCAGTCTGCAACAGCATCAGTCCAGACTCTTAGAAGATATTTATGACAGAAACTAACATTTAACAACAAAACAACTTGCCATAAACACATCATCAATCATCACACACTTTCATGCACAGCCTTCGGCACGCTGATGCTACTAGATGGGTGAATTAATGAACTTATTGCTTGTGAAATGTCCTGTAAAAACAATTTCCAAAGTTACATTTCATAACAGCCTAACGTGATAACCAAATAACTTATCAACATGAGAGTTTTCAAAAAACAAATAACACTAAAATAAAAAAGTTGCAATAAAAACCAAACTAATGAAAAGTATATAAAACAATTAAAAACATCAAAACTACTACTACTGCTGTCATTGTGGCTGCTATTACTTCTGCTATTGACATAACAAGGCTGGCTTAAAAACTAGCATGCATTTCTTCAAGAACAAGAGTGAGTGAGTGAGTAGGGTTTAACGTCCCATCCGACACAGTATAGGTCATTTCGGGGACGGCCTTTCCAGGCAAAATGCACACAAACACATAATAATGGAACGGTAAGTTTAACCTTTACAGAAATGCAAAACACAAAATACAAAAAAGCTAAACCTAAGTGAGCTTCAGAGCCTACAAATGAAGATAAGCACTGAACCCTAAAATCCCACAGACGTAAGAAGATAATACTGACTACGGGTAGTTCTAATAATCTTCCCTGAAGAAGTTAGGTATTACTGCCACGAAAGCCAGTACACATTTCATCAAAAACACAGCAAAAAAAGTAACAGCTGTAGCAATATTACACACAGTCCAACCGCATAGTTATATCTACATTTGTTGAATAGAAACATTAAACTAGCTCTCATCTACCTCATAAGGTTTCATATTGGCAAACAAGCTGTGGTTGAGCAATTCTGATGGGAGAGGCCTGTGACAGATGACAAATCCGCACAATGCAAAGTTGCAACAAGTAACTAACAGACAATCAACCAACTTACTATACTATTACCAGCAAATTTTTGTCGAGGCACTTAAAGGCATCAAAATTAAAAGGCAACTGAAGATTTGGGCTAAATTTGATGTGCTCTGGGTACCTTACTTACCCCCAATACTAAATATTTCAAAATATGAACAAAGAATCAATGTAAGAGTTGACTTAAAAACAAAAAAAATCTCCAAAGATGACATCTTTAAGGGCATCTTTGAGAACTCCTAGTTCCCCAATGGTGCCCCTACCATGAAAGTGCCCGGAATAAACATTGCAACTTGCTGCTACTACTACAACACCACCAAAATTCGTATCGTTATTTCCAAATATTAAAAGTAGCAACAGCAATATGTTGCCGCTGCAACTGCTGACGTCAATTTCTGACTGACTAAACAATATTTTATGACACAAATATGAAAAGGAAATCAATTCAAGTACCTTCAACATTCGACATGTGTCTTAAAGAGGAAGGTAAATTAAATTATGCTAAATAAATCACATTAACCAGTGACACTCATTGAACTGAAGCAGACCATGAAAAATCAATCAAAAAATCTACGCAAAGTACTGAAATCTATAAGGAAAGTCTAATAAACAGTGAATCTCACTAAAAGCAAAAAATGCAAAAGTACAAAGCATAAACATCTATAGGCTCGAAGATGATTGAAACAAGAAAACTGGTGGATGTTAATAATTACAGGATGTGCCAATACAACAACAAAAAGTTTGTTTGTAGTGAAATGCTGTTATGGCCTGTACAATGCAATGATGCACACATGTAGACTGCAAACAAATTACTAGAATAAAAAAATATACAGAATTTTATTACCTGTCAGATGGTGATGAAGTAAGACATGCTTTTAACAATGACACAAAGTCTGTTGATAATATCTGCAACCAACATCCACATCACAAATGCAAATAAACATGATGCGTACTGGGCAATACATGAAAACTGGGTTAAATCCACATGCTATCGTAAAACTCATTTTTAGAAAAACTTCAGGGGTAGTAAAAATTCATTCAAATTAGACAAAGAATGTTCAATACCTCAAACCATTCTTCAAGCTGGTGATCCTTCACAATAATATCTAAAGGATGAACATCTGAAATAAAATTGCAACACCAATAACCATTATGCAGATGCAGAACTTCACCTGTGAATGGCTAAATAAATAAATACAAGTTCTAGTCTTTGCTCATTGCTAGCGCTGTGGATTGGCGATGCAACGGTTAGCGTGTCATACTTGTGATTGCAAAGTTCGACAGATAAGAACTGTGGGCAAGTTGTTCATACACACGTGGCCCTGTCACCAAGCAGTATAATTTGGTACCAGCCTAATCGCTGGAAATATAACGGCAGTATATGGGAAAAGTCTGGCCCTCCAGTCCACCCATGTAAGTGAGCCTCAGAGCCTACAAATGAAGATAAGCACTGAACCCTATAATCACACAGCCGTGAGAAGGTGATACTGACTATGGGTAACTTTATCTTTTATCTACCTTTACTGCTAGCAACTTTTGAACTCAAATTCACCAAAGATAACGAGTTAATCATGAAGCAAAGAACAACCAGTCGTTAATATCTAACAACATTTTCAACACATAACAAACACGCATGCAATCGATACTCCCAGAAAAATAGACGCTGCTATGACAACGAAGATATACAACAAGCTAAACACACATAACTGACTAACCAGTTTGCAAAAATCCTAAAATTCTTGTCAGCATCTGATGCACAGATAGTGTCTCCCACAGAAACTGGCCCTAAATATAAACAAAAAAAACTGTCAATACAGCAAAAACACAAACTACTTATGCAATTACATTAAGCAAGTAAAAAAGTAAACACATATAGCACACAATGTTAGTGAAAAGAACTATGCAGTGCATTAATCAAAACCTTCAGCTCAATAATAAAATAACTAAAAATAAATAAATCTGCATCTATTTTCATGGCCATGAGATACTATTTTGGTCTTGTAATTAAGATATCCTTACTGCAAAATTCTCAAGGTTCAGTTCACAAACTAGTGCTATTAAACTGACCAGCAGAAACTCCAGCAGGATTATGCCAAGAGACCAAACATCAGTCCTGGGACTTGATGCATAAACGAGCGACAAATCTTGAAAAGTCTCAGAGATGCAGCCATCGTCATCAAGGTGTAACGGCTCACTGCGAACTGATGTACACAGAACTTCCGGAGCTAGATACTTGGGTAAGCTGATAGCACCAATAAAACAATAACTAGAAGTTTTATATTGACAACAAGCATCATATAAACTGTACACTGTAGGCCAAGCAGCATCAAACGAATTTATTCATCTATTATTTTTAAAACATAGCAAAAGTAATTTTACAACAGTCTCCACATGATTCATATAACATTCAATACTGCTAGCATTGGACTACAAATCATGCCAACAGGTTACCCACATGGAATTAATAAAATAGCAATTGTCTCATACAAAGAATTCTAACTCTAAATGATCAGTTGATATGCTAACAATCCAATGTTCACAACAACTGCACTGACCCAATGGGAAATGACACGTCTGTTCCATATCCAGTCATGTGATACAGTCCATACTTAGCCAGCTTCACCAAACCCTGCAAAAGTATTAATGGTACTTAAATTGAGCTAATATATCATATTTTGGCCCATTCAAAACTTTTACATGTTTAAAAAATAATCATGCATGCTAACACACAACCTACCAAGAACAGGAGTCTGTCCCCAACAACTTTTAACAATCAAACATTTTTGAAAACAATTAGCCTCCACTATTCCAAAGAAGAGTTATCATACTAAAACTGCCCAACTGCCCAACCTATATGTAAAGCATGAACAACGAACGTTACACATTGTTCTACTCATCACCCAATACTTCTGTTTTTTTTTCTTTCAGTGCAAGCAAATTTTCTGAGGCTATTGCAGATAAGTCTACATCCCAGAGTATTAATCCACAGGTTAATCATGACTTTTCAATCTCTGAACTCATTACAGCCACCCCTAAGAACTTTGTTTAAAAAGCACTTTATAAATCCACAAATCCAATTAATAATTGACTGCCTAAAACATTGAATGGGACATCTCCATCCTTCAGACTGCCTACAATAATCAGATGCAATTGTCAATCGGTAACCAAACTATGTCTCACATCTAAAGCGGATTAACACCAAATTGACTGTTAAACAATGGCAAACTAACAAGCTAGTACCTGGTCATCAAACAGGACATCGCCTGGAGACAAGTTACGGTGAACAAGACCTAAGCTGTTGATATGTGCCAGTCCAGTCAAGATGTCATATGCAAGACGACTTGCCACCGAAACACTTCTGCAATCCAGCAGGACAACAGCTTTGCTTTTATTCTGTACGTTATTGAGCAATAGCATTAACCACACGTAAATGACCGTTTGCTGACACCACCATCAGCCTAGCTAATCCATGCTACAATTTCCTAGCTGTTGTATTGTACAAGTTTATAGAAAAATAGCAGTAGCTGAAAAAACCTAGCAGGTCACCTAAGAAGAAGAAGATTCTGCATAGACAACCAGAACTGCTGCATGGGAGCTCATCCCTTTTCCAGTGCTCTCAGCTGCCAAGGGTTAAAGCTAATTAAAGGTCCAGGGCCACGGTCAAACTCACTTGTGAAATTTATATAGACCTCAATTAGACATTTCACCTGGTATATATAATGTGTTGATTTATGTTTTATAAATGATGAAATAATGAAAAATGGCGTTACACTACATTATGTTGAAAAATCTGATCTTGAAACGTGGCCGGAAATGACGTCAGCAGTTACAAACAGTCAGTGTTTGCCAATTAATTGTAATATTTTTAATGACAAAAAATATTGTGTCGCATGACAGCTGCAGCAGTACATAGTAGAAAATATGACTTTATAATGCTTATGTTTCTATCCGTATTTTACACTGACGTGTTCAACCAGTGACGTCATCAGCCTGTTAACATGGTGGTTTGTTTTCGTTAATTTGGTGTCCATGGACCTTTAAGGTAGCATATAGGCTAAAACAGCTAGATGGCTGGCTTTGTTAACAGCCAATGAATGGCTCAGTATGTCAGTAGTCCAGGCAGCACAACCTACTGTTACTAAGAACTCACCATGTCTTTCCTAGTAATGACTGCAATCACTGCCACTGCCAGTACTTACGCATGGAGAGATGCCATGCTGAGTGGTCTGCATGGCTTGGTCAAATATGAAGAGAGTATAGCTGTGCACTAACCGGCCCCAGCATAGAGTAATGCAACCAATGATGTTATCACTAGACTAACGCTGCCATGGAAGTTCGCTCAAGGTCACTTAAGTTCATCAATAATTGCATGATTCAATAGAACACATTTCACTTTAGACTTGATTCTAAAGCAAATGCATCGGTGACCTCGAGCACTTTTAAACATAATTGTTGTTAGATGTCATTAATTAATGGAAAGTTGCAATGTGACAAAATACGATTTTCTTGCAACTAAACTTACAGCATTTTGACTTTTGAGATAAAGGTTGACCTGTTGTTTAAAAAATGAATACCTGTAATGTTGGTCAAAAATGTTAATCAAATAAATCTGATAATGTTTCGTCATGTCACAAATTCTTACCATCACCTCAAATATGCGGACTTTGTACGTTATCATTTCCACATTGGAAAGAAAGGTCTAATTAACTAAGCAACACATGGAGTGGTGCATGAAAAAAGGAACATGCATACGTTACATAGCTCAAGCAATCAAACATTTTTGACAAACATTGAGCCATGATCACTGCATTGAATGGTGGTCATGCTGAACAGTAAAACACAGCATTCAACATGACCATCATCCACTGCAATGATTCAATGATTCAATGATTGTGGCTAATCGTTTTCATAACTAACAGATTGTTCGATCTACGTACAGCATGTAAATTCTGCATTTCATGCACCAACCTGTAGTGTACGTACTATTCCTAATTTCCTACGACTCCATGGCAGTCAGCACTGCAGGAAATAACAAACATCAGTTTCTCCTCACATGCTCAGAAAATAGATAAGCTTTAATATGCAGTATTATTTTTTTACTAAACAGAGAACAGTTACCTATCAGCTGAAGAAGATCTGATCCGCTGTAGCAGATTATCCTCATAATGCTCCGAGACAACAATCACTCGCTCTGAAATTACGACCCACAGCCAGAATACACACTTGTCCACATAGGCACATGCAGAATGCAGTGTAGATTCCTAATCAATACAAGAAATTTGAGCAAAGCTCACGAGACGCATGAAAGCCTATAGCATTTCCAGTTCAGTAGTTATAGTTTCGAAAATTGCATATCACTTGGACTCGGCCCATCGGGACCCAAATACACATCAGCCATAGGCGCGTGTGGCGTTGGCGACGGTGGCGCCTCCTTGTGAATGATAAAGACTTGCGCAGCCTCATATCGCGAAAAAAATCCATAAAAACCCCTATTTTGGGGTTCAAGGTCATCCAAGGTCACTGAATTCAGCGCCAATCGAAAGCCAGTATACGATTTCCTATGATGATTAATAGTAACCTAGGCCTTATCTCGCACCGTTACTTAGATACAGCGAGTTATTGGCCAAAAATTGCAAATTTTGACCACCCCCCTCTCATTTAGCGACCTCGTTCGGGGTGACCCCCTTTGAGTTTACGAAAAAGCTTTACGGTTCCTGAAACTAGAATCTTCCAGGCAGCTGATGGTGAAGATTTGGAGATCCTAGCTTGGACCGTTTTTGCCTGATCCACCCGTGTGACAGACAGACGGACAGACGGACAGAATTGCGATAGCTAAGACGCGCTATAGCATAGCTGCTTTCGCGCGTAAAAACCATGCATTTTCAGAGCTACAATTCACAAGTGGATCAAATTCATAAATTTGTATGCTGTGTTTAACCGTTCAGCATGACCACAATACGATACTTGATTTGTTTGAATGTTAGGATTTTTAACCATGTATCCATGCACTTGCTCAGTCTGTAGCTATAGTTTTTTAAAGTAAGTTTTGTTAAAGTCATTTTTACTTTTAACTTTCGAACAACCATAAGATGTTTCTTCGTTTGCATACTCAGAACATACTATGTATCTTGTGCTTGCTTTGTCAAAGTTGCATCTGTCAACTTTACATTAAACAAATATAATTATGATGATGATATCATAATAAATATACAGTGCATAGAATAAAATTCACCTAAAATCACCATATCAGATAGTTTCAAAAATCAAAATAAGACTGTCAACTAACTCATACTACAGTCTGCAGCTGCCTTAGTTCAAAATTATTCAGTGTATCATGTTCATGATTACACAATTTTCATTAACAAAATCTGCACTTCTTGCAACAAAATGACTACATGACATGTAGTCATGGTAAGTCTAAACAGTTACACCATTGAGTCATGGTAAGTCTAAACAGTTACACCATTGTCACAGCAAAAAGTATTAACAGACAAGATAAAAAAAACAATCACGAACCATGCTTAGTTCGCACAAGATCAATGTATGCGCACAATTTTGGATGTTCCACACATTTTAACTTCTGAAAACGTCCAAGAATGCGAATAGAGTTAGGAGTTAATGGCAGTCCATTGGCACCACACTGCTCAGTGGCATAGCAAGATGCACAGAACGTGCTTGCTCCAAATTCAACACGTTTTGGCATTGTGCAATACTGCAACATGATACAAGTAGACAAGAAGAGAGAGAGAATTTATTTGCCAAAACACAAATACAATGTTATCACACAATACTACACACTGTAGGCGGGCTGCCAAAAAAGAAATCGCTTATCAACGCTGGCCGCCCATAGAAACTATAAGTAATCAATTATACGGTATCCAAAAATGAAAAAAGAAAAGAAAAAACAAAAAAGTGCAATAGTCAGTTTCAAACAATATGATTATAACGCATTGCAAAAACCAGCCAGAACATAACAATGTTTAACTTCAACACAAAGACATACCACTGTAAAATAATTCCTTCAGTTTATTCTTAAATGTAGTTATATTTTGTACATTTTTAATATCTTCTGGCAATTGATTCCACAAATTACAACCTTTAAAAGTTATTGCCCTAGATCCGTAACAAAGATCAACAGTTGACAAGTGCAAATTATTTTTATTTCTTGTATCATAGTCATGAATTTTATAGTTTATCAGTAAAATAATTATGATAAATCTTTGGCAGTAATTCTTTATGGTAAATAAATTTGTGAACAATACAAAGTATTTGAAAACAATGAAGTTCGGTAATAGATAAAATATTATAGTTTACATACAATTCAATATTCCTACAATAGTCGCCTTTTTGCTGTAGAATTCTAAGTAATTTATTGTTCAATTTCAACAGTTTATCAGGATATGAAGTATATGTAGTGGCATAAATTTCAACACCATCTAATATATGAGGATGCACAAAACTAAAATATAACATTTTCAAACAATCAGGAAACAACTTGTGACTAAGTTTGTAAAATATTCCAACAAATTTAGCTAATTTTGAGTAGATATAATGAATGTGTATTTTCCAGTTAAGCTTATCATCAATCCACAGTCCAAAATATTCAACACTGTCACACATTTTGACCTTGGCTATTAATTTTTAAATCAATCAAACTGTAATTGACTGTAATCATTACAATTTGATGTGTCATTTGAAAAAGTCGAGTAACAAGTTTTCTCAATATTAAAGCTAAGTTTATTTGCTACAAACCATTTATTTAGGTCACTAAACAGACTGTTAGATTTAGTACTTGTCTCAGAAAAAGATTTACCAAAAACGAACAAATTTGTGTCATCTGCAAATAACTTGAGTTTAGCCTCAGATGCACAGTTTTGTATATCATTAACATATATGAGAAAAAGGACAGGACCCAGGATAAAACCCTGTGGAACTCCGCAGGTAATGTCTAAAATATCCGATTTGGCATCAGCTAAAACAGTAAACTGTTTACAATTTGTTAAATAATTTTTAAACCAACTCAACACACTACCTCTAATGCCATATATAGATAGCTTATGAATTAAAATGTCATGATTTACAGTATCAAATGCCTTCTGAAGGTCTAAATACATGCCTATAGTTTTTTCATGATTATCAAAGTGCATATATATGCTATCAATAACTTCAATTAAAGCTAAAGAAGTACTATGAAATTTTCTGAAGCCAAACTGATAATCGTAAAGCATGTTAAATGTTTCCAAGTAAGCACTTAATCTATTTTGCATTAATTTTTCTACTACTTTGACAAATATACTTAACAATGAAATAGGACGGTAATTACAAGGTGACTGTGGATCATCTTTCTTGTATATTGGTACGACTTTTGCAATTTTTAAGGCATCTGAAAATGCACCTGTTGAAAATGACAAGTTGTATATAAAAAGTAATGGTTGTAATATTTAAGGCAAAATAGATTTAACTAACTTAGGACCAATATTATCATAACCCACACTTTTTGAACAGTTTAATCCTTTGAAATTTTTTTCTAGTTCATAAACATCAACTAACTCACAGACCATAGATTGTTTTTGAGAACTGGAGAAATAATCTGCAAAATTATTAGTGCGATTGTTTTTATTAGTTTGTTGAAGTTTATTTACCAAATCTTGGCCAATATTACAAAAGTATGTATTTAATGCATTACATATATCAACCATGTTTGTAATCTCATTACCATTAATGTTTAACTTTAAAATATCAGTTTGCCTGCTTTTAGGTTTAAGAGAACAGAAGTTATTCAAATTAGTCCATAACTGTTTGATGCTATTTGCTCTAGTGTCAAAAAGTCCTTTGTAATAATCAGACTGGGCTTGATTTGCAAGTGCCTTAAATATTTTTTTATATTTCATGTAATTCTCTTTATCCTGAGGATTCTTTGTTTTGATCCACTTTTTATATAGTGTTTTATGAGAAACACTTTTCTTTAAAGATTTTGTAATCCATTTTTTATCTTTTTGTCTTTTATGGGACAGCTTAAAAACTGAGAAATTTCTGTTAAAACATTCAGTTATTTTAGAATTTAATTTTACGTAAGTGCACCTATCATTTTATCATATTCGCACTTACAGAATAGGCCACATGTTGTCAGAGATCACTGTGCTGTAAGTTTACTAAGTTAATCCTACTCTAGGATAAGACTTTATAAGTTTATAGACAAAAATGTTGTGTCACCATTCACCATTCTAACAGTGTGATCTAAAATAAATATTTCATAAAAAGAAATTATGATTATTCCTGTAGTTTTAAATGTGACAATTAAACTCAACAAAAATATTACATTTCAAGTGCAAAATAGATTTTAAACACAGCCACTGGTACTCTGGTAAACATGTTAATTTTCAAGAATTTTGTTTTTTGATACAAGAATTTATATTCCTAGAACTCGACGAGAACTGGTGACCTTAATGCATGCAAAGGAGACGTTAGCCACTGCTGCTGCTGTAAACGCCAGGCACAACATTACGCGTGTCTGCCTGCAAACATGCACTCAATGCTGTGGGCTGAAGGACTGAGAGCTGGAAACATTTTGGTGAAACGACGTTGCACACGAACGAGCCAGCGGGCGAACAAGCCAAGGGGCGAATCAGCCAGGCACAGGGGGCGAACAAGCTAGGGAGCGAACCGGCAAAGGGGCGAAAAAGCCAGACACCGCATCAGGTTCCCCTATATGAGGGAAGAAACGACATTGACATCATCGTTACAAAGACACGTATTAGAGTCAATATTTGTCACCCCAAGTGAAAATTATCTATCAGGATGAAATTATTAGCAAAAAAATCGCTTACACACAACCGACATAGAATATATAATGATGATTTGGCGGTATGACTAATTACCTCAATGGACCATTTAGCAAATACATACTTACACTAATTTACCGTTTCAAAATGCTATTTTAAGATAAATTAATTTGTACATAATATTTAAAACTGCAGTTGTAAAAATAAGCATTTTTAAGAATTCCATGTGATTTTTCTTTGCATGCGTTGGGTTTTTCAAGTTCAAGTTTAACTATAGCTATTCTTTGCAGGTTGTTTGTTTACTTTTTGTAAATCGTCGTTATTGAATGATTATTCAGCTTAATTAATCTTTTGAAGTACATATCCATGGAGATGTACTCAAAATCAGAATATTACTGTTATTTTAAATCGCAGAAGTTCATGTACGCTAACTGTGTAACCAAAAATAAGACTTTATTCGATGTAACATCAAATGTGCCACGCCCCCTCACATAGCAGCAAGCAATGCCCATCTGATTTGGTATATAACGGCTGTCTATTGGCTGTCTATATGTAGCACATGTACGACACACTGTTATTTACACTAAATAGCACACCTACAGCCAATTGCCGATTTTCTGCATAGCCAAATGCTTACTGGGTATCATGCACGACTTCTATGTAGAGACCTAGATTTGCACCCCAGCATGAAATTATTTTTGCAACTTTTCTCTTACAAATCGTAATTAATTCTTTATGTCGTAATACATATGTCAGTTAGGGCTAAATGTTACAAACAGGTAAAAAGTTGTGGGGGTAACGCTGACCTGCTAAAATTTGAAGTGGGGGTAGTCCCTGTAAGCAGGTAAGACACATTGGTGGGCAGTGCTCAAAGTCAAATAGTATGGACTGGTATGGTATAACGGCAATTTGTTGGCCACCTGGAAAGCATACTGGCATTTCTTCTTTGAGTAAAGACATACCAATATGCTTTGCAAACAGTTTTTTTTAGATAGTTATAGACTGATTGGGTTAGCTTAACTGTAGCACTAATGGTTCACAGAAAGAGATAAAATATTCTTGGCAACATTGGTAAATTTCTTGTATCTAGACACAGTCACGTTTTGAGCCCAAATTATCACGCAGATGCATTTGTGGCCGGGGCTTTGCACCAAACCCCACTGGGAGCTGCCAGCGTTCTTGCAGACCACCGAGCTGGATTCGGAAGAAAGGTAGACAAAAGAAAGGGAAGATAAGGGAAGAAAGGAGAAGGGGCAGAGTACAGAAGGGGTGAGGGGATAAGTAGGGGAGGGAAGAGGGACTGGAGGAAAGGGAAAAGTGGAAAGAAATGACAGGTAAAGGAGGGAGGGATAGGCGATGGATAGGGCAAAGTGGGATAGGAAAGTGAAAATGTGATGGATTAGGAGAGAGAAGGCAAATCAGGGAAGGAAGGGGATGGCGGATCTGTGGGGGCAGATGCGTGGTTGCCTCCCCCTTTCCAACGTATGCATGAGTGAACACTTCGTATGCAGTTTATATTTTGTCGCTATCTTCATCGGTTCCAGAGACATTTGCGCTCAAACTCAAAAGTTGTCGTAAATCGCACCGATTTTTGAACGTTTCTTACCCTCCCAAATTTTAAGGGGATGCTGCCCCCAAGTGTTGTACTTGCGTTAACACCCCAACCTAGAGACACGTCAAGTGCCAAAGTTTCGTCAGGCTACACCCCCTAACACGAAGTTATAAGCGCTCCTTTATTACATTTTAAACCAACTTTTGACCTCCCTTTGGGGTGTGCTAGTAAGACTTGTCATTCTCTAGCAAGTGTAAAAATTTGAGGGCACAGCACCCCCTAGGGGCCGAAATATGCTCTTCCGAAAAATTTGCTTTGGGTGGGTACAATTTCACATCGAGATCTCCAAGGTAACTAGACCAAACTTCACCGAATTTGTTTCACCTAATGCAGGAAGAATCGAGGTAGATAAAATATTTGTCCGATTTTCAATATCTTCATCCGTTCCGGAGATATTCGCCGCCGAACTTCAAAGTCGCCCGAAATTGGGCTAAATTTTGCATGTTTTTGGGCGCCAAAAATTTTGTTTAGGGAAGGCCCCCTCCGAAATTTTGGACCGGCATTATAAGTACCTAGTAGTCAGGCCTAGTACTGACCACCGTGCAAACTTCTACGCCGGTCGGCCCATGCATCTCAGAGATCTCGCGTTGAAAAAAAATTTTTTAAACATCTGGGCTAAAACTTAAGTCCGCTTCGCAAGCTATCGCTTCCAGGCAGACTAAAAAATTTAAACTAAGCCTACAGATGGAAAGAAATCATAAATAGGCATAGGCCTACCGCTTATGTGGACAAAAATTTTTTGTACAAATGAATTGTACAAACTCGAACGTTTACACACATGCATAAAAGTACCGTAAATAACACATTTGCTTTCATTATTGGCATACACACATACAATAACTACCGGGTGGCCCAAAAAAACGTCCCAAATATTTGCATGCATTATGCAGTAGAGTACTTGAAATAAGTCAACAAGAAAGCACGCATGTAGTGGGCAAACACCTTTGAATATGTCTAAGAATTTTTGCCTAAAACACTTCTGTATTAGCTGAGATACAAACAAAATAGTGTTACACGTCATAAAACAAATTATGCAAGTGGCTTCTCATTTGTGTTGCCGCTCGTTCGCAGGCTACATCATGTTACATTAGGCCTAATCATCATTTAGCTGATCAGCAGAAAATGTGCTGAATAACTCCTTTATTCTGCTTTGTTATTGCTGCTAATCGCTTTTTTCACTGCAGCATAGCTTTTCTGATTCTTATTGTCTGATGTTGACATCATGCCATTTGTCTACGATAGTCTTAACATTCTGAAGATCTCTGAGGTTTGCAAATGGTTCACGCTTTCCTTCATAGACAAGTTCTTTCAAGATATCTCAAATTAAGTAATATTGCAGTGTCAAATATCGTGATTGCAATGCCCATTCTTATGAGCTGATAGAGTCAGGGGTGTTGTGTGGAAGAAAATTTTGAGTTGCTTAGATGTGGTGCAATGGAATGTTGTCTTTACATAACTTGATTTTTAACTCACCTTGTGTCACTGAGTGGCATTCAGTGGCATCATTAATGACGTCACTCAAATTTATAAGTAAGTAACAGTACATATTGACCTACAAACATGCAGAAGAAAATTTATTTCCATAAAGTACGCACGTCATTATAGTTACTCAAAGTTCGGGACGTTTTTATGGGCCACCTCGTATTAGCAATGTTTTCATCACATTAGAATAACAGCAACGTAATTAAAAGTTTCTCAGTCAAGTATGACATCACAAAATTTGAATACAAAAGCAAAGCATGAACGACAACAAATTTAATATCACGAATAATGCAGAAGTTTGGAACAGGAGGATATTGGGTAGAAGGTAGGGTCTGGAGAGGGGGCTGTGCCCTCAGGAAATTTTCCAAACTTTTAAGGAAAAAACAATGCACTTTCGTGCCAAACTTTCACTTGTTTTAAGATACGTAAAGTCAATAGGGGGCGGGGAGAGGGAGAGAGAGAGGGAGGAGGGTGCAGCGCCCCCCCTCGTATCCGCCACTGCTTTGTGGCAACATAATAGATGCGGCCATCACCGCCATGTTATGGCGCATTAGAAATATTCCGTGTTATTATTGTGCATCATCTTCAGGAGGTTTTTGACATCTGGTGACCTTATGTTTAACCTTCTAAGCTAAAAAAAATGGCACACCGGTTATTCCTGTTCTGAAAAACGTACACGCCAGCTTTAGTTTTTCAGTTTTTTTTCTGGAGCTAGATCCGGTACGAGACGCACAGGCTAATGGGCAAACTAATGGACAACGGGAAAGACCCGTAATGTAGCCTATAAGGACGGCCGCATAATAAAATTTAGAAAATAAAAACTGTCTAAGCTTACTGCTTAACGAAAGTCATAATAAAATTTGTTCTATTTTATTTTCGTCAACCGAGATAAAAAATGAGAATTATTGTCATCACTCATCAGCACTGCGCTATACAAGTCCAATTATACATGTAACTCACTGGGCATAAAGTTATTCACAGATGAGATATAGGCCTACAAGAATATTAGCTGTTGCTGAGTATATATAGTAAAACACTGATGCTGTAGTAGGCGAATGAAAATCCAGAAATAGCAGCTGCATGCAGAATCTTGAAAATGACGGAGCAACTTGAAGGACTGGAAAATGCAAAATCAAATCATTTTGTACGCTGTAACTTATGTAGGCTTACGTAGGCCTATCATTTCATCCGACAATGAAGTTACTTCTTCCTATGATATCAGTGACCAATAGTAATCATGGTCCTATCTTGCATGCTATTGCAGCACCGTTTCTGAGATACGGCGACTTTATTGCATTTTCCAGCTATTGATATGTCATTTTATGGTCCGTCATTTCCTTGTTCCGTGAATTCAGCGCCAGCATGCTACAGTGATCATGTCATCTGAGCCTGGGTACATGCGCCAGCGTCTGCTTGCAGTTGGGACAGTAATGTGTCACGTCCTTGCAGTCAGGAATGCAGAACGGAATGAAGCAACATCCCAACAAAATGCATCTGCAAATATCACCATCACATGATAGCTCTCAACCATCGATCATTATAGATACATGCACTGCTTATATGACCTATAGGAGCTACACAATATGCGTATGAATAATTGTGAAAATATAGCTTAGCAGTAATATTTTTGGCTGCTGAAGTCTGTTCACAATGTTGTCATGTTAATCGTTCGTGTCCTACATGTAACTAACCAAAAATACATATATAGACCATGTTGGGAATCAAAAAACAAATTGTGGATTAATTCCAACCACCGGCCCAACCACTAGCAATTCAAACCCCCAACATAAAAAATATCTTAGAAAGTTAGCAAGTGAAAAACTTACATAAAATCCCAAACACAATTACATATATAACTTTTCCATCCCTAACTTCTGACAGCTGACCACTTCACTTTGACACATCGCAAAGTGACGACACAACATAATTTACATGGTGGATTACAAGAAGCAGACTGCAATAAAAAAACGACGACTATGGGAAAACATCAAGTTATGCCACTTTCTACGTAGATCGACCAATCGGGCAGTTTCGGAAATGATCAGCCTCGAGCACCACTACGTTCAAGTGTTCAACGTAGCCATGCACTTTTCACTGCAATTATAGAGGTTAATCTTTTCCCCGAAACTGTCCGATTGCCACAATCCACGTACAAAATATAGCCTGAATCCTACATTCCACTTTTTCATCTGCCAACCTGAAAGCAGTTGAGCAGCGAAGCATGATGCACTTACGGTAAAAGGAACAGTCCAACGAGCACCATGACGCCGCAGATGATCCAGGCCAGACCTCCGACCGAGTGCTGAGTGGTTGTAACGATGTCGGCATTGCAGTGCGGACAGTTGGTGCATACCGGAGTGTAACCGTACTGCGAGCCGCTCAGGACCACCGTTGGCGCCGTTACCACTACCGTAGTCTGCTGCTGCCCAGCTGCAACCAACAATCTTTGCACATCACCAGCTCAATAAACTAGCAAAATATGACACTTATGACAGCCCAGTGCATGCCGACAAAACATTTGGCTATTCGCACAGCTCGTGTGCATACAAGACTTCCTTATTTTGAATTATAATTAAAAGTCCACTTTTACACTGGCTGTGCGGCGTTACAGCATGTGGTGAGAAAGCAATCAAGCGATCGATCGGTAAAATCAATCAATCAAGACAGATTTTTATTACACCAAAATATGACGTGACAAGAAAATCGTAAAAATTTCAGTTCCCAAGTTCTTAATCCAGCCAACGCTACAACACCTCATGTGAATACCACAAGCATCAATCACTTCAACAGCAAATGCAGAGTCGATCAGTTCTTTCTTCGTGTTGTCAATATATCAGTGCATTTTTCTGGCAAGAGGCAAAAAGTTAGCAGATCAAACCCTGGTTGCATATGATTCTATTACCATTAGCGTCGCCGTACTGCCCCAACATACCTTGGCGACCACTGACGAAGCTATGGCGCATTGGAGGCACCTGCCCCCTTCTTGAAGCATACTCAGTTACTCAAAATAGTGTCAAAATTAGAGCTGTTGAAATGTTAATATTTTTAATGCATAAACGCACTGCATTAATTTTTTAACGCATTATTAACACACCCAGGCCCGTCGAGAAGAAGAGTAGGAAGGGAGTAAGTTACCCCAGGTCCTGCTACGTTTGGGGGCCCACCTGTAAAACACATTTTAAACGTATAATCAACAATAACTGCCATCATAGCAAGCATAGAAATCTATAAGCCTGTCATCAAAATAATTATTTATTTACAGTAGTGACAGAACGGCAACTACAGTTTAGTTACTTGAATTCATTCGACTGTCAAATAACCGCAGTTTAACAGAATATTGGAACTTTTGCTTCACAGAATTTAGTAAATTAACATAAATTTACGAATGTGCGTTAATTATCTTAACGTGCATTAATTTTTTAATGCGCGCTAATTTATTAACGCACTAATGCGTTAATTAATGCGCTAATTTGACAGCTGTAGTCAAAATGCACTAAAATACACCCATTTTAACACCAAAAAAATCCTAAAATTTTCTGCGGAGAAAGATGTGCACAGACCAGACCTTTTCTCTGGCGGGAGAAAGACACTTATCCCTCCCACATACAAAATAAATCTTGGCTCTGCTAGCGACGCCAACGTCTGCTGCAATGTTCAACAGCTCACCTGGTGCTGGTGGATATGGACTCGGTGCCGGCTGAGCTCCAATTGGGTACTGTCCGGGACCTGAACCTGGGTACGGATCTGCAGCCGGATACTGTTCCGGCGCGTACGGTGGTGGATTCGCTGGCAGATTCGCCTGTTTTTCTGGCTGCATGCTGACCAGTGCGACTGCTGCAACAATAAAATAATGCATTTGCCAATACCGATACGCAACAAAATCTGGAAAAAAGCATAATAGGGTGACTTATATTATATTATCGCTATGCTGTTCATAATAGGCATACGGCGGCGTGTGTGTGCTCCGCAATGTTGGCTGTTTATAGTGAACAGAAATACTGTAGGGGTCATGCTAAACTATGCTGGCGAGGCTCCCGAGGCGGGCGATGGTTATACGCCAAGGCGGGCGACGGCCACATCGGCGGCGTTACGTAATGACTGAGCAGTTACTATAGATCGAGTAATTAAGGTGCTGCTAAATGCCTATTGTGTCGTCTAGGCAGCTAGAGCTTCAGATATCAGATGCTCAATGCGCTTTTACTTATGGCTTGTAAGAGCCTTTAGCTTATGCTATATTAAAAGCGGTTCATCTTCTGCGGCCCACACACTTTATAAGAATTTAATTTAGGCCTATATTGCACTTGCTAGACCTGCATAAAGCTAAATTTTAGTCTTGTATTTTGTTTAGTATTTCTTAGCACTGCTAGAACTC
>Ga0209367_1000960_pt1 | contig 33167 bp, 19 predicted proteins | sample WorMetLIZISLAND2_FD_187412 | JGI IMG/M metagenome (GOLD analysis project Ga0209367, IMG submission 187412) | Marine gutless worms symbiont microbial communities from Max Planck institute for Marine Microbiology, Germany - Olavius geniculatus... ... | reverse complement strand
AAAGGTGATATTATTCAGCAGCACATTGACACACAGTCAGTGTGATGCGGGCAATATCACCTTTTGTAATTTTTGCTGTTTTCGATGTGCAAGTCCTTAAATGTTGCCGTTAACAAGTGTATAAACTAATGTTTTGTACATTTATGTAAACAACAGCAAGGTAAACTCGACCTTTCATTTCTCCAGAGTTGATCAATCAAGTACCAATCTGTCTGACTAGAGTTAAGGTGGGGCACGTGCAGTCGTGCACCTCTGTCGCGTGACAGGTAATACCGTCTAACCCGTATAGCAGGTGACGCTCCATATCCCTGCGATGCGTTACCATTAGGAGCTATAGACAGCCTTTAACCTTCTATAGATTTTTGAATGCTGTTTGTAGTGGTTGCGTCAGTTTGGCCTGGGGAAGTTGCACTTGAATCTGAACAAGCTGGCACTAGGTGGCGCCACGCGTCATCATGTGAACCACGTCAGTGACCATGTTCCGACGATCAATAAAACCGTTGATGCCAGGTCTATTTCAGTTCTGTCATAATTTCTATTTATGTGATTATTTTACTGGTTTCTGAACGGGTGTACAGAGCGGCAGAACTGAACTGAACTGAACTGATCTTGCGGTGGACATTTTAGCAAACTGAACTGCCAGTTTGAATTGCACAACTTTCAAAAATGTTTTTAGTCTTCACTTGAAGGCATTGTATGATTACCTTCGCCAAGGAGGTAATGTTTTTGCCAGACTTTGTTTGTTTGTTTGTCTGTCTGTCTGTCTGTCTGTGTGTTAGCAAGATAACTCAAAAAGTTATGGACGGATTTTTCTGAAATTTTGAGGGTATGTCGGGCATGGCACAAACTACCAGTGATTTAATTTTGGGGGTGATCCGGAAGGAATCCTGGGGCTAAATTCACAAAACATCTTAGGACAATTTTAGGACAATTTTATGACATTTTGCACACACACGCCAATTTGCTAATTTACAAAAGATCTTACGACAATTTTACGACAATAATCTTACGATCACTTTTTAGGTGTCTTATGACATTCCAATTTATATGATTCCACCATTATCCAACAAGAAAAACTTCTTTATATCTATTTATAAGACCTTTAGTTCAGTTATACTCATAATCTAGAAATGTCACATTTATACTATATCTTTTTGCGTGGTTTTTTTGCTGGATAAATTATTAATGTACAAATAAACAGCACTTTGCATTGGCAATGGACAGTTGCAATGCCGTAGCCATGTAAACACTTATCTTGACAACGGACATAGAATAAAAAATGATACAGCGTAGTGTTGTGCGGTACGAAAAATGAATTAATGATGATGACTCAAATATCGCGATACTTGATAGTACCACAATACCAAAATAAAACTGCATAGTCCACCGCTGTCCATCGGTGATTGGTGCAGACTGTTTTTTTCGTTGTAGGTTCCATACAGCTATTTAATGTAGTAGCTAAATGTTAAACAGTTAATGCAATCGCTACCATGCGCTGTCTAGAGAGTGCAGCAGAGCGTGCCACGGCCGAGAAATGCTTCAAATACTTCACCTCTCCCACCCTCGTACAGCTTTCAACAGGCCTATTGTCTCTAAAAACTAGCAAATATTAATAGACTATAAAAAATTTTAAAAATCAAAACAATCAATAAATAAGAATATTTAAACAAATAAAAAAAATAAATCAGCACCTATGTTAACACCATGTACTCGAAATTGTGTAGTCAAAATATTAAAAATTTCTAAATTAAAACATTACAAATTTAACTCTAAATGACTGCTTTTACTTACTGACTAGTCAGTGGCTCGCAGACGACCATAGTTACCATGACAACAAGACGCCTTTGTGAAAGAAGTTATGATCATTAAAGATAAATTCTGTGAATTCACTTACAACATGTCGTAAGATAATCTCATGACATCTTAAATGATGAGTTATGATAATTTTATGACATGTATTACGACATGTCTTACGACAATGTTTGTGAATCGGGCTCCAGGATTCTGGATCACTTTGAAATTTTTATTACCATTGCTTTCAATGGGGCATAAGGGAAACCGCTGCAAAACCGAAGATGGTGCTGCCACCTAGCAAACAACATTGCCTTGGCGGAGGTATGCGGGCTCTGACTGCTTTCTAGTTTAGCATTGTTGACAACGTAAATGCTGTTAAGCACAGTGCACAATAACAGTTGACAAGATTCAAAAGTCAAACGCTAAAAAGCTCAAAACAGTCTTTGTACAACACAGGTTGGATGAAATTACACTAATAGAGAAGCTCGTTGTGTAGCGCTTCAGATTCAGTGGGTTTTCCCGTTGACACTGTGCGCAATGCAGATTTATTTACTTACTATTTTACTTACATGGGCAGAGTCGAGGTATGGTTGTAACAGTCGATGAAGGGGGTGATGGCACGCACATGAAATGGCAAGTTGTTTCACGGAGATAAATGAACAAGCGCGCATGATGGCGATCTTTTGAGATGAGTCATTTTGATTGTTGGAGATCATCATGATGATGAGGTGTGTATTTTTCGTGCTGTCTGGGGGCTGTAGGTCATGCAATGTGTTTCCGACAGTGAACGTGAACGGAGCACTGCGTCACTTGCTGTTGACACCTGTCCAGTTAGTGGAGTATCAGCAACAGCTGCAGCACGTTCTTACTCGCTACCTACAGCGACTTCAGTGGCTTCTCTCAGGTAGTTAACTTGCCTGTCTGAAGTCGTGTTTTTTCAATACAACACATCGTTGATAGTCTACATAAATTCATCACATTTCAATTCTGTTGGATGTTTTGTTGGCACTGATTGTGATGACATCTAGCAGTGAATAGAAGTCATTGCAAAAATGGCAGAAGAATGTTAACATCTCAACTGATAAATTCTATAACTTGATTAATTAATGTTTGTCAGTGTTTTATCATATGAGTTCATTTGAAGGCTGTCTTTAATCGCCAGTTGACCAACTAGCTTCTCAGGCCTACTGAGTAGGTCTTTACTGAATAGTCAGTCGGCAAGTTTTGTAGTTACGCCTACCATCGTCAAACTTATTACATGTATTGCGTGCTAACTTGTCCTGTGCAAAAGTGTCACATAAATGTTTGAAAAATGCTAACCTTAACCCGAATGAACCCAAACATTACACATGAAACTGTCGCCCCCTGGTGAATGTGAATGTAAAGTGTAATGACGTGTCTGTCGATTTGAATTTCAGTCGGAATAACATTTGTCGGAACAGCGTCAGTCGGGATGAAGTCTCCCTCCCGTCTTTGAGTATTTTGCATCGAGCACCAATGCAATCCACCAACTGAAGTAAAACCTGGTTTTTTAGTTTACAGTCCTGTTATTGCCACATTGCAAAATTCTACATATGCCACTGTCTCATGATACAATTCGATACATATGATATGATATAGAATTTGCACTTGTAAACTGACAGGCGAGCTTAGTCATTGTGTGTACATTGCACGGTGTCGCAGTGCAATTTTATATAATTATTTCTTTAGCATAAACGGCAAGCAAGCAGTGAGTTGTCTGAGCGGTTGAATTGCTTTGCTGTGTATAGGCAGCAGACGAGTGTTTGGCACGGTCGTTGAAAAGTCGTGTGTTTTTCTGATCGATATGTCTGGTTCAATGGACCCGCACATGGACGAGCTCAGAAAGGAGCTGGTCCATCTGGTCTGGGAACAGCTTCACAAGTACAGCATTCGGTTAGCATCATCAGTCCATCTCAGCACTTTTAAATGTAGTTTGTAAACTGAACTGCTTGCTATTGCCTACAGTATATGGTAAACATGAACACTTTGCAGGGTCTCTGCCATTATGCGGTTTTGATTTATTTATGATGAATGCCAAGAGTTGTAATTGTAATGAATATTTTAATTTAAGCAAAAATTCTATACAAAGAAACAGTCAGAAACGGATATTAACAATGCAATTTATTGATTAATTGATTGTCTCATTGAATCCGAACACGTCTTCGTATTGCTTATGTCATGGGCAAATCAGACAAGAATGTGGCCAGGATTTCTGCTTGGGAGTAATGTCCAAGTGTTGTATCTTTTCCTTTCCCTTATTTTTTTCTGTCTTTCGTTTCTTCTCTCTTTCTCAATCCAGCTGAGGATCTGAGGCCCAACGTGGTTTAGGGCTGAGCTCTGACTGCATAATGTTTTTTAATGCATTCACAGCTCTCAAAGCGCATCTTGTACATTAACTTTAAACAGTTTAAACAGCTACCAGACATTTTTGTTCGGGTTTTGAGATTGCAGTACATTGTGATTACCGGTAGTCCTAAGTTCGCCTGACCATTAAATTGGCAATACAGCTGTCAAATTAACGCACTAATTAACGCATTAATGCATTAATAAATTAACGCACGTTACAAAAATTAGCATGCGTTAAAATAATTAACGCACATACGTAAATTTACATTAATTTACTAAATTGCATGAAGCAAAAGTTCCAATATTCCGTTAAACTGCGGTTATTTAACAATCAAATGAATTTAAGTAACTAAACTCTCGTTGCTGTTCCATCACTACTGTAAATAAATAATAATTTTGACGACAAGTTAATAGATTTCTATACTAGCTATGATGGCATTGTTGATTATACGTTTAAAATGTGTTTTTACTTTTATATTCTACAGGCGGGGGCCCCCAAACGTCGCAGGATCTGGGGTAACTCACCCCCTACTCTCCCTCTTGACGAGCTTAGGTGCGTTAATAACGCGTTAAAAAATTAATGCAGTGTGTTAATGCATTTAAAAAATTAATGCTTTGACAGCTCTAATTGGCACCTTTTAAATCTTACTCACTTACTCACCGGTAGTTACTTTGTTACTAATCTTTGTTTATAGGTTTAACCTGATAGCATTCTCGAGGTCGTGTCACAGCTGGAAGACCGGACTTGTTGATCCGACGGAGGAGAACTGTCATGATGCAGCGCAGTGGATCACTGGTCTTCTGGCCGATGGCAACACCTGTACACTTGAAGCACTCCAGGTCATTACTGCTGCTCGTTTCTTTACAATCTCATTATTTGTAGGTTTACTATTTTATTGTTTTCTTTATCGCAGTAGTACAGATCTCCAGGTTGAAATAAATTTGTTAAAATCAAACTCTGGAATGGTTAAATCTCTGGTTTCGCGGCATTGATTTGCAGATGTTTTTTTTCTAGCTTCGTATGTTATCAAACCAAAACCAACTTTGTAACTATTCATAGTGTAGAATCTGTTCTGGATTGCTTGTGCAGATGGCATTTGTACAGTATCGGGATGCTACGGATGCGGTCGACTCATTTGGTATTTACCTGCTTAGTGATGGCAAGCCAGACACGAGTATGTCTCTGGTGATGAACAAAGTCGCTGAAATGAATGCCGGCAGAAACGTTGTCATCAATACGATCTCGTTCAACTGTCCAGACAGGTATCGCTGGGCCACATTGCTGGTCTTGCTTGTCCATCTGTCTATCTGTCTGTCTGTCTTGTATTGGCTCTTAAATTACAAACAAAAAAGGCAGAGACAAATTGGAACGGATGTGAACGTTTCTCTCCTGGGGCAAGAATAAACCAACCAGTGTGTCAACTGGCGGTTTAGAAAATTACAGTTCAAAGTCACCGGATGCCAAGAATCTTAAGCATTTATTCAGCATAGGCCTATATGCTTACTAATGCTGATGGCAGATTGATCATAAGCTGGCAGGTCTAAGTGATCGTTGTTCCCTATGTCTGTTTTACTGTCGGCACCTAAAACTCACAGCAACTGCACGGACGGCTGTATGCGTGTCGTCACTTGACGCTAGCATCTTCGTTTATTGCTTGCTTTAGGCAGCAAGAAGAACGTCCCAGCACTGGAGTGACTATCTGATTGACTAAATCTCGTGGTCAAGATCTCTGTCCCTTTTTAGTCTGTATTATGATGGTGATGATGGCAAGAGTCTGTGTGAATGTTGGTGAATGCAGTTTGGCGAATGAGTTTCTGGCGAGTCTGTCAACACAGAACGCCGGCCGCTATCTGTGTGTGTCTCAGCGACATGCCAGCGATGGTGCATTCGACGCTCATCTCTTTGCACACCAGCTTGTGCAGAACAACTTCGCCGATCCTGAGGTGACTTCAACTTCATTACATTTCGTGACACTTTAAACTTGAGAAACCTTAAAAACCTAAAAACTTTCCAAACACATACAGGTTTTTTCAGAGACATATTACATCTTACTTAACCAGATAACTTACAAATGTAGTAGTATTATTAAACTTGCTTATCTCGAGGTGTTTGTCACTTCATTATGTAACAGGTCATTATAGGGGTGAAGGTGGGGAGCGAGCTGGAGGCTTATTTTGATTTATAACTCTTTGTTGCTGTGACTGCGTTTAATTCCAGTGGTTAATGCAGAATTATGAAGTAATACACTTTGTTTTGATTTCTGCTTAATTGGCACATTTTCACACCTTCTTTAGGTTAGTTTGGTCTTCAAAAGTAAACACTTGGGAACTGTGGTGGCAGAAACGTTTCTTCAGGCCAGACAATGAGCTAACTGGCATCATACCAAAAGTGTCAAACCACAGAAGGACAAATTCAAACAATTAATGCTGATAGATTGCAGCGATCAGAGATCTCAAACGTCAACTAAGAATGGTGCCTGTCACCTGGTGAATACAGTGGAGTCTCAGTTATGCCTTATTTCCTGATGGCAAAGAACTGTGGATCCTGATTTCACAGAACTTCAATCACCACCAAAATCTAGTCACTTCTTGTTTGGTTCCTAGGAAAAATTTTATAAAAATACGTTTTTAACTTTTTTGGTTAGGGTAGGCTATCTTGCATAGAAATGGTCAGACTGGCAATGTAACTTCCTTGTCATCAGAGGTTTAGTATAGGTGACCTATGTGGGGCGTTCAAAAGTTTTGCAAGTTGATATGTTAGACTGAAAAACTTTTCAAAATTTATACATCAATAAAACATGTGTTTCTACTGAACACATATGAGCCTACAGCAGATATGACGTCATTGTAATGTATGACGTCATAGAGCGTTAAACAGGAACGATTTAGAGTGCCAGCACAATCAGCGTAAAATTGGGCTTGCTGTTGCGTGACATTTCTTCAATCTACCACTGGAGTTTTCAACACGAGACCCAGGGACATGTGATTTTATGAGAGCCCTGAAAAGTACATTCGTGAATTTCTCATTTGTGATTATTAATATTTAATGGCTAAAATCTGTGCCAGCCATAAAAAAACTATACGCATGAGGATAATGAGACAAAGTTTACAACTTAATAGGCTCCATATATTAGACTAACAAATTTTTTTTTAATTTATACACCATAAAAGTTATATTTCTCCCATACTTGTATGAGCTTAAAGCATATGTGACATCGTTGTAATTTATGATGGCATAAAGTGTTAAACAGATACGATTTAGAGTGCTAACACAAACAGCACAAATAAATGCACAACAATTATTCAGTCTGCAGCCGGATTTACAAATGTGAGATTCTGGGATATGTGATTTTGTGGAAGCCCTGACAAAAACGTTAATGAATTTTTTATTTGCAAGATGAATACACAGCAACCAAAATCTGCACCAGTTATAAATAAGAACGATTATGTCAATTACGATGTCACGTCAGGATTTGACATTGTCGGTTGAATTTTATTGATAAGTTAACAGTTAGTGATATCAGTCGTCTTTGTGAAAAGTTTAACAATTTTTACAATGTACAACCTAGGGAGCCCTGATGTGTGGGGGCCTGGGAGCAAGCCCTGAAGATCTCCCCTAAATCCGACAGTGCCCGGCACTGCAGCCCCATCCTAAAGTTACAATTAGGTTTACCCAGCAAGCTGTTTACAACTCTGGCTTCGTACAACAAGACCATTCTACATACAGCAGAGACCTGACTTACAGTAACTGTTATCTTTTTCTAAATTTGAAAATTTTTTTCTGTGTTGTTCGCTATCCAGACAATGAATGACTCAAGTCTGTGATGGAAGCCTGGCTGGAGGGATTGATATAAAACGCTTTATGACGTCATCAGTTACAATGACGTCATATCAGTTTTAATCTCATGAGTTTGGGAGAAATTTGCGTTCTATTGGTGTATAGATTTTGAAAAATTTTTCAGTTTAACATATTGAGTTGCAAAACTTTCTGAACGCCCCTCGTACTTAGTTCACATATCTCTCACTATAGTGTCTGGAGTGTTATAAGTGTCCAAAATCTCGCTGCATTCAAGCATCTTAGCCACTCGAGCATGACGACTGATAGCGTTGATCACGGCCATGACATATGTAGAAGCCTACGTTTCAACATGGTCTGCAATGTACTATGCCTCGTCACACTCGCTTAATACACTGTAGACTGTGTTGAAACCTATATGTAATATGCTGTTGTATATTCGTTTTGTCGTGCAGTGTCCTGCAATGCCGCAGCTGGTTGGCGACGATGTCGTCAGATTGTCGAAGGAGATTGAGAAAGGTCGACGTTTCCTTGCCCAGTCACGCACTTACCTGTATGCTCTGTGACATTTCACTGTATTCACTGTCTGATGTGTTGTAGTTGTCATGCGTCTTAATATAATCACCTGGCCTATAACAATGTGAAGTCATTACTTCTCATGTACTGAGGCCCATTGGGCGGCGCTGAGCTCCGTTTTTTAGCTCTCAGACAGACACCCGTTTACACTGCCAGACCACCCACATGGCGCTAGTGCATCGTGCGGTGTGCTTGTTTACGTCCCGGTTTTTACTTGCACTCGTTGACTGACTGAGAGATGGCTAGGATGAGTTGACCTGAGTTTATCTAAGGTAAGTAAGTTTTTAAAAGTTTTCATGCTGTTGTTGGATATAAATTTACATCTTACTTAACCAGATAACTTACAAATGTAGTAGTATTATTATTAGTAGTAAAGACACTATTATATCTTTTTCCAGTTAGATGGGCATCTCTGATCTCCAGGGAAAGGGAAGATTGGCATCAAATCTTGCAGTCCAAACATGCAACTGCAACTGTTTCCTGGCTGGCAAATGAAAAGGAAAATATTCTGCTTATTGTCAAATTACATTGGTTTTTGTTAGTGATGACAAGTTTGATTGCCAGCTCTGTGTGTATTTCTGATTGCAGAGACATGTACGAAGATCTGAAAAAGGCTCAACAACCTGCACATGACTGTAAGTTGCTGTTGAAATTCAATTTACACATATGTTTTGCAGTCTGAACGATAATTAGAGAATATTATTGGAGTATGATTTTAGCCAGTTGCAAATTTACCTTAATAATGTGAATTATAATGTTTGCAATTTTTGTAAATTATATTTTTTAACATACGGTGTAAGTTTATTGATATTTTGTGTGTTTCTTTTGTACTGCAGGCTTCACAGTCGGTTTGTCTACAAAACGAAGACCAGTGTCGGCAAAACGCTAATAATAGGCCTATAATGTTGACTTCATATCAGTTTAGCAGCTCGTGATAAGTAAATAAGTAATATAATTTGTATAGCACCATAATTCATGTATATAGCCTGACATTTATCTGAGGCGATGCGTGACACTGTCTAAATATAGTTTTGGTGGAAAAAGTGCATCTTTAAATTAGTTTTAAAGCCACACATGTATGATACGTACAGTATCCCAAACATTCTGCTGTATTTGTATAATGATTCTGTACTTTGATAGCCTAGTGTCTCTAGTGTTTGTTCATAATAGTGTCTACAGTCGACATCTCAGAGTGTTTTCTTATTTTGTGTTGTGCGACATTTTCTGTTCTCGGACTTTTTGTCTTTGCAAGTGTGCCAACTGTATGGATTCTGTTGTTTTAGTGCTGCCATACAAATAACGTTTCAAAGAGCTTAGTCATTGTAGAAAACCCAGAACTGTTTTCTAATATTATTTTGAAGTGATAAGCTCCATTAAGCAGGACACAAAGTTGCAATTTTTTGACAGACAGTCACAGATTTCTGAAAGGAGAAATTATGGATGCTCAAAGTTTCAATTTTGCCCTTTCAATTTTTCTGAATGGGAGTTTTTCGGCCCCAAATTTTGTATTTTGGACAAGAATTTTTCGACAATTTTTCATCAACCCCAATTTTTTGGGGGGGAGGTAGGCAGTTTCCCTCAATCCTTCCCCCTTGCCACAACGTCACTGATAACTCAGAATTTAGAGGTTTGAACTGAAGTGAATCAGAAGAGTTGTTTGAGTGACATTTGGCTGGCAAACCGTAGTCAGTTAGGGTTGTGATTTGTTATGGTAAGTTTCATTAATATCTTTATAAGTACAACAATTTTATTTGTATATGATGTAGTTTTTGTGCATTAATGTGTATAAGATGACTTTTGTATTTTGTAACTTGAGTGATATACTGTCTGCATTACAATTTTGTAGATGTGCCAAATATTGCTGTAAAATATAAACTTTTTGTAGTGTGTCATCTTGTTGAATTTGTGGCTGTTAACTTTACTACGGTTTAATACTCTGATACGTGATGCTATATGCAATGTAGCGTATGTGTGAGTTTTCACCAATTTACGACAATATTATGAGATAACAATAGGCGTACAAAGTACATTGAAAATAATTAAAATAAAATATATGCCATGTGGTTGAAATGTACTAATTCAAGTTCAGCTGGGACTCTGTTGCATTATTTTTGAAGTTTATAGGCTTTCAAAGGTTTGCCTTGGCTCTAAAGTTTTTGAAATTGTGTTAAAAATGAATTACATTCTTGGTGACCCACTGTCATTTGAGGCCCCATCGCCAAGGAACGCTAACGAGTCATGAATATCTGCATGTGTTTTATTCGGTTGCTGGGCTACATTTTTGTCACAGACTGATCAGTACGTGGAGGATTCAGAGGAGGGTTAGAGTGGGGTGGACCCTTTCCCTTTATGTTGACTGAATTTCAGTTAATATAAGGGGGAGGGTCCACACTGGATGCGTTTTATAACTGAGTAAAAATTTTGCACAAAAATGCATTATTTCTGTATAAAAAAATTGCGGAGGGAATATGCACAGTCCCCTGCCCAGACCCAACCCCCTAATTTTGTGCATGTTCATTGGACAAAAACCTAAATAACCTAAAAACCTTTAAAAAAAATTTTCATAAAAATTTAGGTTTTTTTCAGCCCTGGTTACAAATGCACAATTTGTATAGCAGAGTGCGTAATCATAATGCCCGTCAGAGTCGATGATTTTGGTATCATTTGAAAGCGCTTAAGTAAGTGGCGTATCTTTCAATGTTTTTTAAGAATCGGCGACTTATAGTTTGAAGATCGCCAGTTTTCACTACACAACCTCAGTTCTACCTTTTTAAAGAATGTTTCCTTATAGTTGAAGTAGAGCAAAATAGCTACTCACTAGCTTACTGTATTTACTTACTAGTACTGTATTTACTTGCTAGCGGTAGACAATTTGGTGCATGTCGGCAATTAGACGTAGATTTTGAAGTATCGAACAGAGTGAATTAGTGAAGAGAAAATAACGAAATATGGTGTTTTAAAAGCAATACAGCAATTTGATTAGGACGTATTTAAGCTATATTTGAAGGTTTTTGTTCGACGCGTTATTAAAAACTCATACCTGAGTCGATGTTTATGAGAAATAACGTCTGACTTGCGACCATTTGCGTGATGGGCGTGGTCATGTATGCTGCGTATAAATAATTGTTTTTTTTTACATTAAATTCTGACGAAGTACGTCTATGTGGATGACGCCTGTAGCACTATCTTGGTACTGTGTTTGTGAGGTTGTTATTTAAGTTTTTTTTTTGAGTTTGTCAGCTAATGTAGTACGTGTATTATAATGTGTTGCATGTAGAGCTGTCGAAGCGTAAATTTTTTAAATGCATTAACGCACTGCGTTAATTTTTTTAACGCATTAATTAACACGTTATTAACGCACCTATGCTTTTTAAGTGGGAGAGTAGGGGGTAAGTTACTCCGGGTCCCACGAAGTTTGGAGGCCCCCACCTGTACAATATGGAAAGTTAAAAACACATTTTAAACGTATAATCAACAATAACTGCCGTCATAGCTAGCATAGAAATCTATTAGCTTGTCGTCAAAATAATTATTTATTTACGGTAGTGATAGAATACAACTACAGTTTAGTTACTTGAATTCATTCAATTGTCAAATAACCGTAGTTTAATGGAATATTGGAACTTTTTTCTTCATGGAATTTAGTAAATTAATATCAATTTATGTATGTGCATTAATTATTTTTATGCGCATTAATTTTTTTAACGCACGTTAGTTTATTAACGCATCAGTACATTAATTAATGCGTTAATTTGACAGCTCTAGTTACGTGTGATGATAGGATCACAAGACGTATGCAATACTATCTGTATGGACATGACTTTCGGACTTGGAGGCAAAGCAACATGAGTACGGCGAAAGGCCATGCTATATAGAAACTGACATAGTTTGATGTAGTTTGGCATTATCAGTTAAGAGTTAGTATATTCACTGCTGTGTAGCAAATATGGCATTTTGTGTTAAATAGAACAGAATGGCATCAAAAGCTTGAGTACTTTATACTCGCAGCTGCTAACCATAGAGCGTCTTAATTATTTTAACACATCAACAATGCATGTTGTCACAGATTTGTTGGTTGTTTTTGCCAGAATTGTGCCATCTGAACTGGGAGAAAAATGAAGAAGTCAAAAGCTGAGAGTAATGCAGTTTTCGATGCGCATCGGCAGAACTTCGTCGGCAAAGTGTTTAAGCTGTCTCGGTGTCAAGTTGTTGTTGAAGATGTTATTGCAGAAGGTTTGTGAATTTGTTATAGTTGCCATCGGACATGTAATATTTGCAATCTTATGGAGAAGACTCGTAGTGGTGTGCTACCTTTCGGTGATTTTGTTGGGCGGCAGAAAGGCACCTCCCTGTTGAATGTTTATGCTGCAACATTTCTCAAAAATTAACATTTGTGTGACCTAGCATCACCTAAAATAACTTCATCAAACTCCACAAAATATAAGCATTGCGTGTATTGTGTACAAATTGTAATGCAGCAAAAGAACCATTTTAAACTGTCGTAACAGCTTCTTTAGCTAATCTATGGTCAATATTCAAGAATGATCATACGGCCCGGGCTGGGTACACAATAGTGATAATGATAATAGCATGAATTTGAGTTTATTAATTGTAATGCATGCTTTATGAAGAACAAAATGTGGTCATCATGCCATTACTAATTTCTGCATATCGTGCCTGCTAATTTTGGAATGATGTTGCCAGTGCATCAGTTGTGAAAAGACAGATGCATTTTTCTTTACCAGTGTGTATAGATATGTTCTTTATTCACTATAGCTACAGAGTTGCTTTATTTACTTGTTAATGTTATGGCATTGGACCACTGCTGTGCAGTGTTTGTGTGCTTGATTGATTAATTGAGATGTGATTATATGCTTCACTGCACAAAGCAGGCAGAACAAATACCAGTTAGCAAGGGGCAATATGCCTATCATGGCATGTTATTATTATTCTTATTCCTCCTCTCTCTCATCATTCCATTATTGCCACATTAGCATAGACAGTGTGCTGTTCAGGCTACCACTGGCTGTCACACTGGTCAGCAATATAAGTCAACTCGGATATTTCAAGAAGAAATTTTACTCATGGAGATCTGCAATATGCAAAAATTATCACACCAGCTATCATCGTGGTGTCTGTTGTTTTTAATGTATCATGGACATTGGACAACCCACGAAAAATGGAAGAATGATATTTTTCTGTAGTTGGCAGTTGCAAAATGTCAAGTGACTTTTTTTATTAAGTGCATTGCATTTAATGAAAATGTTTGAGTAAGTGAATGATGGATAGCTAGCTAAGCTCAGTTAAAATACAGAACCATACAGGAAACTGAGCAGTTGAGCACTAGGACTTGTGCAAAATTCATGCTCATCATGAAAACTATTAGCATCATAATGAAGCTGCCATCCAGTGAGTAACAGTTATGTTGTTGTACTATTCAAAAGCATCATGGGGCTACAAAATATGGTAAAAATGTGTGGAAGCCATCAATTTTTTTTCGTAACTAACTTAATTTTAATCCTTGGGCCCCAAATGACTGCAGAATTATATCAAAATCTGTTCATAACTGTTTTGGATAGTTAGAGTCTGCCGTGGATAAAAAGAACATTAGTGCTGTGATTCGTTGTAGGTAATTAGTGTAGAAATTACTCAAGAAGAATGCAGAGAATGTGTTTGTTGTTTGTGTGTCACAGGTGGATTTGCGTTGGTGTTCGTAGTAAGGTCTACGCGCGGTGATGAAAGATTTGCATTAAAACGACTCAGTGTTAACAATGAACAGGACCTCGCTGTTGCTCGACGGGAGATCCAGATTACGGTCAGCTACTTAGCATTGCAATTGATTATTAAAAATTGATATCTAGTATGGTGCTTGTAGTTAATATCTTAGTGCTTTGATGCTGTTGTTATGGCAAAAGAAGTCATCAGGCCTGATAAAGGTACTGCCACAAAAGCATCCAGCCTGTAAACAGTACAAAATCTACCGCAACAGTTCCCATTTTTATCTCGATTTCGTTTGGAAGTGATGCAACATCTGGTTTTTGAAGTACATTTTACTTTTGTACAAAGTGACATTTAATGATATAAATAAAATATGGCAGTAGCAACATTTGTTCATATTTTCAGAACGAGTTTACATTGATTAACATGTTTTTGTGAAATTGTTTCTTTTTGTTTCTCTGCAGCGAAGTCTTTCTGGTCACAAGAACATTATTTCTTACATTGACTCAAATGTTTCTAAACTGAATTCTGATATCTACGAAGTCCTTCTCCTCATGCAGTACTGCCAAGGTTGTATGCTGATAATCATTATACGAATATAGTTGATTTTTAATTGTGTTAATTATGGACTGAGTATTTGCATTTTATTCCAAACTGCTGTACCAATTACAGTAATTTGTTGTCACTGTTTTGGAATTAGCTTGAATTCAGCTAATATAGGCTGTTAAAAGGTTGAAGGATGCGTACAGCTCTTTATCTCAATTCATATCAGAGCATCACCTGCCAATGCCATCCAACGCAGGTGAGCATGCCTTGCTTTAACCCGGGCCAGACAGGTCAGTACTAGATTTACCTACTCCGGAAATAGGGAAGGCTAGGTGAATCTGGGTGGTTGGTTATGTAATGAGACGGTTCACCTCACTGTCAGTTGTCTATTGAAGCAGTTGTAGAGCAACTTCATTGATCGAGAACATGTTAATTGCTGCACCGCATCACCACAACTACACGGTGTTTCATAAAAAAAGACCCCTTTTTGTTTTTTTCCATAATTTACTCAACTGATGAGCAACTTGCATGAAATTTTTACCAGTTGTAGCTGAATAAATACTAATTCTAAATGTTTTAACAAAACATGGCAGTTGATTAAATATTCTTTGCTAGTCATGATGTAACGCTGACATTATAATGTGTCACGGGTACAAACAGGCTAATCCCAATTGGTGCTGCCAGTTGCTACCTTGCTTCAGTGGTGAAAAATCTGGTTCGTTGGTGTCAAATATTTGAAGTTTTACAGTTGCAGCCACAAAAACGTGCCAAGTGATCAAATTTACATGTCTGTGGGGATAGTTGGTCTTTTACATGTTCGAGCAAGACAGTGCACTATCACACTGAGCTTGCAAGATGTTAAGTTTTTGTATCGCAAGACGCCCAGTTTCATGTTTCCATGTTGCTCAGTGCTGACACAATAAGCATTTTTCATTAGCAAACCAGATTAAGTTCACCATCGAAGCAGGGTAGCAACTGACAGCACCATTTGAGACCAGCAAGATTGTACCTGTGACACATTATGACGTCAGCGTTACATTACGACTAGCAAAGAATATTTAATCAACTGCCATATTTTGTTCAAATATTTTGAATTAATATTTCTTCAGCTACAACTGGTAAAAATTTTTTGTAAATTGTTCATAATTTGAGTAAATTATAAAAAAGGGGTCTTTTGTGAAACACCGTGTATAGTGTTGCCATTAATTACTACTCAGCTCTAAAGCTGATGCTTGGTTTACCATTACAGTGAGGATAGAAGGCTGAGTAGAACTTGCTAATGACTAGAGGTTGATGTTGATATTTTTCTGACTGTTGTATCTGATGTAGGTCGGCTGATATCTCACATGGTTCAACGTCAGCCACTTGGCGGCCTGAGTGAGTCTGATGTACTGCGAGTGTTCTGTGATGTATGTGAAGCGATTGCTCAGCTGCACCACAGCCAGCCTCCAATCATCCATCGAGATATCAAGGTCTCTTCTTACCTCAAACGTACTGTTCTCTGCTGCATTTACTTCAGTGTTTTGTAGCTGTCTCTGTGTGCTGGTGTGCAAAGTATGTAAAAAAACTGTGGGTGGATTTCCGTGGTATTTTCAAATAAAATTCCTGTGTGCCAGGGACAGATTGAGCTGCTTTTGGCAAAAATTTGGATTTGTTAAATCAGTGTCAGCATATAGGACATAAACTGACATTTGCAGCATATTTTAGCAATGAAAATGAAATAATGAAACTTATGAGGAATATTGACAGTATGGCTTGGAATAACTTCTGAAATTTTGGGTAAGATCTACATTTTATGGATCTAGGTCATTTTGTAGGATTCTGTGCATTTGTGTTAGAGGTTACAAATGCATTATGTATTCTTTCTGGTAGACATTGTTAGCTAGGCAACATAAAAGACACCAGGCCAATAAAAGTTCTGTGACAGGAATTTTCTAAAGTTTACTTTTAAACAAAGTAGTTTTGTTTAACAAGAACTGAGTGCGTGTGAGTGTGCTTGTTTGATTGATAATTGATCGATTTTGTGGTTGCTGTGATGATTGAAGGCGGAAAATGTTCTTCAGTCGTCTACTGGACACTATGTTCTCTGTGACTTCGGCAGTGCTGCTTCTCTGACGCAGACAAAAGCCAACGTTCAGCAGCTTCAGGAAGAGATTGCTCGGTCAGAGTCTTCTATTTTGTATTTAGGCACATCAGAAAAGTTGTGCTATTTAGGTTTTTGAAATTTTTTTAACTTGATGATTTTTTAAATTCTGCATAGACTGTCAGACATCTGTGTCGTACATGTAAGTTATCACACATTTTTACAATTGTTTATTTTTGTGCTGGCATTGAATGTTGAATGACGGAATCATGTGTTGTTGTTATTGGCGCAGGTACACAACGGTGTCATACCGATCTCCGGAGATGGTTGATCTGTATTCAGGCAAGGCAATCACCACCAAAGCTGACATCTGGGTGACTGATTGTTTCTTAGTCAGTAGTAATAAATAACGTTGTTAATAATTCTGGTAGCTCAATAAATAACATCTTAAAACACATACACTGTTAATGTTGTATAGTAATTTTTGGTTGTACAAGAACTAACAGAATAAAGAAAAATATACGACCTTGCGGCTGATGTAAAAAAAGAAGGAGTTTGTAGTGACTTGATTTTTAGCTAATATTTCCTGAAAATTTGTTCTAGCATGAAGAAATTTTGTGTAAATTATTTGTTTTTATTGCAAAGTTTGTGCAGGATCTGTACTGACTGATATTGACAGTACCTCTGTGTTGCTAGGAAAGTTAAATTAATTTAATTACAATTTAATTTATATTTACGTGGAAATCATAGTGTGTAGTATACGTTACTGTCTTTGAAGTGATTGATAATTGTGGTATTACTGGCAAGCAGAAATGCATGTTTTAGTGTTTGTGACTATTTGTAAGTGTTCTACTAACAAATAGTCGAACGCACTAAAACATACATAATGTTAAATCATTTTTTGCATAATATAAGCAGACTGCTTTTAAGATTACGAGGGTTGTTCAATAAATTTCAAGACTGTTCTTCTCAGTAAGCACATAGTGACAGTTGAATACCAAAACTATTATGAAATTGTATGGCCACTATTGTATATCACTTACCGTGGTTTCATTTATGATGTCACGCTATGACTTCATTATTATTAAGATATAAATAATGGGCATTGACGTTTGGCATACTCAGAGAATAATCATAAAATTTTCTAGTCGCAGAAGGCGTAGAAAGTGCTGTAATTTATTGTAGATTATCTGTAGTAATTAGCAGTGACAGTTTATCATGTTTGAAAGTATTTGAATAGTTCACCCGCTTTTGCAGCAGTCATCAGTCAGTTAGTGATGATGTCAGTGTTGGAGCACTGCATACGACAAAAACGGTCAGCTGCAGACAAAGCATCTTTTGGTTTACTTGGAGAGTTGTTCTCACAGACTTTTTCCTCAAAAGTCATACTGTGAATGAACAATATTACCAGGCATTATTGTCTGATTGATCACGACCAGCAATTTGCAGCAATTGACCATGTTTGCTGCACAAAGGTGTCATTTTTAAAAAATGGCACTGCCCACCATGCAATGTGCCCATTAGACAGATAAGAAAATTGAAGAGATGGGCTGGGTTTGCCATACAGTCCAGATTTAGCTGCAAGTAACTTTCGTTTGTTTGGACCACAGAGCGAATCGCTTGGAGACATTCAGTTTAAGAACGATGAAGATGTTCCACAGCATTGTGTCTGGAAATTTCTACATGGTGCCAACAGAAACTTAATGCTACGGGTGTCAGCTAACTTGTAGAACAATGGGAACACTGCAGTGAACTGCAGGGAGAGTATATTGAAAAGTAACATAACTGTCAGAAATGTGCGATTTACTGTCATTGTATTAAGGATGTAATCCTGAAATTTATTGAACGCCGCTTGTAGATGATGGTTACAACTTTGTTGACTATTATGCCTCCGCCAACATGTGACAACTACAAGGCCAAAAGTGCATTTTGGAACATATTTGACCCCAACGTGATCTTGACTGTTGATCTTTTTGACCCCAAAATTTCATGCATCTATTTTTTCCCAAAGTTCGTTAGTGGTGAAAGTTTGGTCAAATTCCGTCAACAAATGTCCAAGATATCTAGCTAACAAAGCCAAGAAGTACATTTTGGTGCATATTTTACCCTATCGTGACCTTGACCTTTTGACCTCAAAATTTGATGTGTTCATCCTTGCATCAAAGTCTGTTAGTCGTGAAAGTTTGATCAAATTCCGTCAACAAATACCCAAGAAATCTTGATGTTTGTTCGGGACTCACGCATGGAGAGACGGATGCACGAACACTCTGGAAACATGATGCCTCTGGCCACTACATTGACAGAGGCATAAAAAGTTTATGTTGCATATATATAGGTCAGGATAATGTTCTGCAGTACTTCATATTGCACAGATCTAATTTCTAGATGTTAAATCTCAGTTATTGTTATTGCATGACGTTGCTGTTGACTTTATTGTCCACCTATGTCTGCTGTTTATTTGCAGGCTCTTGGTTGTTTTCTGTATCGGCTGTGTTTTTCAATGCTGCCGTTTGGTGACAGCATGCTGGCTATACAGAATGGAACCTTTACGATTCCCGACAGCTCGCCATACTCACGAAGCATTCATGGTCTGATAGGTTAGCACATGCGATTTGACTGTTTTCGTGTAGCTCATTAATCTCTCCAGTAGTGCTATGTCAGTGGCCATCATGAAAGGCTGTACTTTATTATTTGGATTTTACAAGGTAATCCAGAAACAGATCTGAGGTGAGGTGGTGGGATTTATTCCGTATTTTCTGCAATTTCTCTGAGAACGTAATAGTGAAAGAAATATTACAGTTGCTCCATATTTGCTAAAACAAGATTTGTGTAGCACCATGGAACCCAAAGGCATCTTTTTGTTTTGGACACAGTGTGCATTAAAAGACAAGACAACCTAGCTTCGTCAGGCATAATACTCTGTGTCCAGTGAAAAACGAACCCCCTAGACATCATGCAATAAAAATGTCAAATCTAGATGGAGGAATAATGTTTTGCACACTTAATCCCCAAGCAATTCCTGACGCGACTGCCAAATTTCATTGAGAAATATTATTTCTTACCAAAATTATTAATTGTTGAATATCGATAACAAAATATCTCCATTACCAGTATGGTGTTGATAAGTAAACTTCTGTGTTCATTTGTGTAACTTTAACAAACAATATTTGATTCTGGCAAAATTTTACACCAAAAATGCATCATCTATTGGCAATCAAAGTGCCAAATTTCAATTAAATCTATTTACGCAAACAATAGTTACAGCGGCTTTTATGCGGTTGTTTCAAAATGTGAAGTGTCCAGTATTAGTCAGCCGTTTGTTTAATCCTGACAACGTCCACGGCTTGCTGGAAAATTCTGCGACAAACTTTTTACCACTGTACCTTTTCTTTTGCCTCAACAGTTTAATTACAACACGATCATCTGTAGAAAACACCATTTCGTTATTGTTTATGTTATTTTGATTGCATCAACAAATGTCACTTCCGCTTGAGCGACTGCAGTATGTAACGCCATATTGGTAACGAAGATACTTTGTTATCGATATTCAACATTTGATAATTTTGGTAAGAAATAATGTTTCTCAATGACATTTGGCACTTGCTTCAAGAATTTATTAGGGATTAAGTGTGTGAAACATTATTCATATCCGTTTAGATTTGACATTTTTACTGCACGATGTCTAGGGGGTCCGTTTTTTACTGGGCACAGCGTATTTGTAGTTTTGGTATGTTTCTGTGTGCTGCAGGATATATGCTGGAAGTTGACTGTGATAAGCGACCAGACATTTACCAAGTGTCAGCAGTTGCCTTTCGACTGACTCGCAAGCCGTGCCCTGTTGCTAACGTTTACGTTAGTATTGCTGCCTGCATTATGACAGCTTCCTGCTGATGTGGAACAGTGTAAATAAGTAGCTAAGCAATGTCGCTCTGTTTGATATTGTGTCAGATACAGAGAGAACATAGACAGCAATATATGATGATAAGATTGAACGAGAAACTGCATAATAGAATCTAGTTAAGGCTAGGAACAATAACATTGCAACTAATATTGCAGTATGATAGATGGCCCATTGATACCATCACTGAGCCTTTAGTCCATAGTACTCACTTCTCATCTCTCACTCTAAAAAATAACATCTTTACGATGGTGCTGCCTAGAGCCAAATTACTATAGCCATCGTTGTTTAAGCTGTTGACTGAGATATATTGAAAGCCACGTGTACATGTGGATATATGTTTGTGTGTGCATATGTTTTGCAGAAAGTTGCAGTGCCAGATATATCATCTCTCCCTTTGCCGTTGGCTGACTCAGATGCTAAACAGATAAACACTCGACAAAGCTCTGGGTATGTGTGGTCATTTACATATTGTATATTATATTATTATTGTCTTCTGTTGTTTATTATTAAATATTACTGTTATTACTTACTATTACTGTTATTGATGAAGTAAATGAGGTTTGTGAAGGCAATATCTGTTTATATTTTTTGTCCTTTCAATAATCTGTTCATTCAGCAGATTTATTTCAGTCTATTCCTTATGTTTGCATAATGTGTCTTAATCTTATGCTTTAGCTGCTTTCAGTCATTCATGTGTCATGAATGAATCAGAGGTTCAGATCAACTGCATTCATATCTTTGTTTTTTTTCCCATAACATTTTTTTTCTAGTATAATGCAGCATTCCAGTATGCCTTAACCCGTGGCCCAGCCATTTGTGTTTACGTTTTGGTATAGTGTCCACTGTGTTTCTATGCAAATTATCCTCATCAGTCTTCATGTCCATCTATCTGATGAATGATTGAATGAATGAACGTTTATTAGTGTTGCAGCCAAAAGGCTTGATTATGACAATACATACAATGCAGTACAATGCAAATTACACAAAATGTCACATAGAATGTCGGATAAAAATGCAGATGATGTCTGCTTATGTTGTGTGTGTATGTAAAGTCGTAAGGGAGTCGGTACAGTAGCTGACATTGAGAGCACTTCAGTGAAGCCAAGACAACGACCGCGGCCGGCCGACAGTACACTCCAACCATCTCAGCCACAGAATGTTGGCAGTAATGGAATGTCTGAGCCAGCGGCAGTGACAACAACGGTGGCAGCGACAACGGTGTTCACAGTGGCCACTGTCAGCAACTGGCAACAACTTGCACCGGATCAGCAACCACAGCAACAGCCACAGCAGGAGTTCAAATCCCGACTCCAGGAGTCACTGATGTTGTCCACGGATCCGCCATCATGTACTGATCGTAGTCCCACCCCCCAGTCTCAGGATGACTCCAGTTCTCTGATAGACTTAGACCCGACACGCACTCTGCTTGCTAACCTTGATCCTCTCAAACCGTCTTTCTCTGCTTATCCCACTTCCCCATTCTCCGCCGGACAGCAGTTTCGACCTTCGTTTAGTTACAACGTTCCTCCTCGTGCCGATCTTTTTTCATCGTCATCCGATGGCCGGTTCAACCCAATGTTGGTGCATCCTGGCTTTGTGGGATATTCATCTGGCATGATGCCGCCGGGGCATGGTCTATCATACTCTGTGCATGGCTGTGGTCCACAGGTAGTTAGATACCCACCATCAGTCATGTCTTACTCTCCACTGCGTATGATGATGGTGCCACCACAGTATCCTGGTGTTGTTGCCCAGACCAAGACAGGCTCAAACAATGATTTGCACATGCTACAGGTGAGACAATGTTATCTCGTAAGGATTATTGCCACTGTTATCTGCAAGTAGCGTGGCATTTCTATTGACTGACATGGTTCAAAGACAGAAGTTTTTACATGCAACAGCAGCTACTGCTGTAGCGCGTCTTAGTGATTGCAATTCTGTCTGTCTGTCTGTTCGTCCATCTGTTTGTCTGTCACACAAGTGGATCAGTCAAAAACGGTGCAAGCTAGGATCACTTAATCTTCACCGTCGGCTGCCCGGAAGACTTTACTTTCAGGAACCGTAAAGCTTTTCCATATATTCGAAGGGGGTCACCCCGAACGAGGGCATTAAATGAGAGGGGGTAGGCAAAAGTTGCTATGTCCAGCCGATACTACGTTAGTAGAGCGATAGAGGCGACCTCTGGTGAGTACAAGTAAGTAAAACAATATAGACACTATAGCCGCGGGTGTCTGGCGCCTGGCACCTTCCGGTGAATGAATTAGACTTTGTTTTACTGTGTTTCAAACATGCATGTTTCTGTTTGCATTAGCAGATCACTTGTATGGCTTTGACTATTAGCAGCTATCTTTGATATTCAGTAGGTTGAAAATGTAATTTTTACGCATTTTAATTTAAAATCCATCAGTCACACACACACACATTTTCTAAACAGTAATTTCCTAGCTTAACCCAGATTAGTCAGTTATTTTATAATTCTGTGTTTGTCTGTGCATAAATGTTAAATGTCTAAAGCATTACTGCTACAGTAGAAGACTCAGTTTATCTTTTTGTGGCCATCAGTCTTCTTTTCACTGATTTTGACAAAAAATCAACTGATCGTTGTTTATCTGTTAGGCTGTTTGAGCTGCAAGTTTATCAATTTCAGTTGAGAAGTGTGGTGTGATAGGCTAATGGCAGTGGACCGCGGCATTTGATGAAGCATCGGCGCATTGTCAGCGACACGTCAGCCCTAAATTTGCCGTTGTCACTTACGCAGCAACAGCAGCAGCAGCAACCACAGCCGGTTCAGGGTTCAGATGTGTCTGCTCAGACAACCATTAGTCAGCTGGATGATTCGCTGAACTGGTATGTAGCAACGCCAGACATCGTCATCGTAAAATTATTGCACAACGTTTGCATTAGCTTGAACAGCATAAGCCAAAGGCATATGGCACATATAATTTTTTAAAACTAGTATGCTAGTATCATTCATCAACGTACAACCTTTATTTACCAGTGTGTTGACATTTTGGCGATCGCTCCTACCTTTTCGGAATGAATGTCCACCAGATGTCACTGTGACGGACAGTTCAAAGATATGAAAAAGCTTGTGGACCCCTTTGTATCAGTTTATTGACTTGTCTTTTTTCTGATGTGTATTGCTTCCTCGATCCATTGGTCCATCTTGTTGATTTCTTTGTCGATCACTTTGTTGTGGTCCCAGTCTATGACATGGTTGAGAGAGATGGCATGGTCTGTGACTTTTACCCAAATATCAACATGTAGTTGAAAGAGTTGTCATTTGATGAATCTGTACTGTTTATTTTATTCATAAAGTTTTAAGTTTGAACATTTCACATTGGAAAACTATTTGCTTCTAGTCTGTTATGCCGCAGTATCTTCACTTTAGTTCGCATGTCACGATATGAGAATAAAAGTAAAAATATCCACCAACTTTTTCACCAGGTGCCACTGGAATCACAGGCATTTTTGGCAGACCTTATTGAAAAAGGTTTATGTGTTGAATGTTTAGGACATGCTTACAACCTCAGCAGCATGCCGTCAGTTCACGTACGGTCACTGATTTTAATCCATTTGCTGATGACAACTTTGGCAGTCTCTCCGCTGAAGATATTGTCACTCAACAGTTCAGCCAACTACAGACGTCTAATAAACGTTCGTAGCTTTCGCTACCATTACTGATATTAATATTTTTAAATCACAGTTGTGGAAGTTAACAAGTAATCATCAGATTAACCCTTCGGAAATTTTAATGCTTAAAAACAACCAAAGATGAGAGTTGGAAGTTTTAGCGATTAAGAAGAAGTAGATTTGACTTAATATCTTCTATTGCTGGTCAATGACTGTTCAGATGGATTTTCAACTAACTTTTGAAAAAAGTCAAACAGCATTAGCTATGTGTTTATTCTTTAACACTGCTCTGACACTAGTTGTGTTTGTGCAAAGTCTGAACACTTGTGACACTATGTAGCAAGTGGAAACATAGACAATGGTCGTTTGCCGACTGTAGTCTGTGATCATTTTTGTGTTTTACATAACAGTATTTTTATTTCAATTTCTCTAATTTTAGTTTTTACTTAAACCAGTTTTATTATGTGCGAAAGAGCTACTGCTTTCAGCGCATCTTAGCCATCGCAGTTCTGTTCATCCGTCCATCTGTCTGTCTGTCACACAGGTGGATTAGTCAAAAACAGTGCAAGCTAGGATCACCAAATCTTCACTGTCGGCTGCCTGGAAGATTCTAGTTTCAGGAACTGTAAAGCTTTTCCATAAATTCGAAGGGGGTCACCCCAAATGAGGGCACTAAATGAGAGGGGGTTGGCAAATTTGCGATTTTTGGCCAGTAAGTCCCAGTATCTCAGTAACAGTGCGAGATAGGGACCTAAGTTACTATTAATCAGTAATAGGAAATCGTACACTGGCTCTCGATTGATGTCGAATTCAATGACTTTGAATGATCCTGAACGCCAGAATAGAGGTTTTATAGATTCTTTGGCGATTTTGGGCTGCGGCACAAGTCTATATCATTCACAAGTGGCGCCACGCTACTATCGTTATGCGATCCAGATAGAGAATTTGGTATTTGTATATTAACTTAGCGTGAACACCCCAGTTTTCAGCTAAACTACTGAACCGGAACTGCTATAGGCTTTCGCGCATCTCGTGAGCATTAGCTCAAATTTCTTGGTTCTTTTAGTTTATGTGCTACATTAAACTGGAAGCTAGTCTGTCAGTTTTTGAGTGAAAATTATTCATCATATCATATCTTAAAACTGAACTATGCTGTGTCTTAATTAAAAAACATGCCACTTTTATTTTTTAAATAACTTTGTGCAGCATTGGCCGATTTTGATAATTTTTGGCACACAGCATCATGAAAAAACTTGATGTGAACGAGTGTACTTTAGCCCACTTTACTTTAATACTGTCGCTACACTATGTTGTGAAAGGCAGAAGTCGTAGTTTGGCCATACACCACAACGAATTCATACTGGGAGCACATGCATCGACTCAAAAAATCACTGAGACCACAAAATCGTTGAAAACCTGTTACATATTTAACACTAGTTGTGTTTATTTTAACATCGTTTGTCGACAAACTAAAATGATGCATCAACAGTGAGGGAGCTGCTCTGAGTTGCTCAAGCATGCTGTTGGCGAGTTGCGTTAATGTCTATCGCTAGCGTTCATGCTGGAGCAGACATTTTAAGCACATGCAGTAATAAAAATGATCTGGTGTAACACGTAAGACTTTTCTGGGGATAATGACTATTACTCGTGTTTGTCGCTGTTTAGTTAATTATTTCTGAGCGGCACATCTTTTAATTGAGACATGGTGTATTTATGCCACTAACTGACTTTCTAGGCGTCCGTGATATTTTCATTATAAGAAAGGGCAAACCAACATTTTTTTACTGAGCTGAACTGTGTTTCTTAGCTGTGTTTCCAGTTGGTTGGTGGCTTGGTCTAGCATAACATCATTGCTTGGTTACTCTACACTGAGCCAGATTAACACTTGGATGAGTAACCATTTGCAGGTATACCATTTTGGTGCGTAACCATGCTACCCAGGTCAACTCAGCCTGGCCATCCCTCCATGGGTAGGCACAGTGAGTACCAATAAAAGCTGAGGTGTAAGCAGGTATAATGGTATATCTTGTGATGCACTAGCCTCATATCAGTGTTCCACAGTGTAAACTGGTGTCTGGCTGAAGGCTAAGGAAACAGAGATCAGAGATCATTACCACCCTATGTGTCTTATGGTTTGATGAAGACTTTACATTATGTTTTCTCCATTCTGGTTGTACCAAACTGATGGTTAGTTAGTGCTGACTTTGTTCGATAGAGGCAAAGTCACAATGTGTATTGGTCTGTTGTAGAAATGGCAAGTAGTGTTGGTGATTTGAGACAAGGCAATCAGTCTGCAGGCATCACTGATAATCTGAATCAGTTTGATGACAGTACATCACAGCCTTCATCAGCTAACTCTCTGTCAGTACTCGGCTGGAAGTCATGATGTCATGCATCTCACACGTTCGTTCTTTGTGTCTAGGCAATCCACTGTATCAGCGTGATTGTCGGTTTGACAATCTGGATTAAAACAAGTGTTCTGTTATTGCAGATTCTTCAGAGAATGTGTCGGTGAAAGAATTTTGAAAATTGGTCATTATTTTCTGAACTGTTCTTGTTCTGTCTTTCCGACTAACAGAGTGGAATGGTCGAGAACTTCGTGAAAAGTCACAAGATGTGAAGTTGCTGATTTCCAATATAAGTATAATATTGTAATTTATTGTTCGCATTGCATTAAAGCCGAGGAAATGTGCATGGTGTTTAGCTGCCACGCAGAGGGTGCAGTATGAAATGTAGAAGTTTAGTTTAGGTATATTTTGTTGTTTTTCTAAGATATTGTTTAATTTTTAGTATAAGCACATTAGCACAATAGCACATCTTTGTCATAGTGTCATAGATTACTTACTAACTGGTGCCATTCTATCAGTTTAATATGCAAATATGAAATATATGTTTGCTGCAGAAGCTACTCGTTCACATGTGTGTGATTTTTATAGTGATGGTTGAAGTCATTATATCGAAGCCAGTTTTTTCCAAACCAGTCGTTTTTTTAAATATTCGGGATATTGGCAAAAATTCTGAATTTATTTCTTACCATACAGCGATTGCTGGTCACCCAGGTCTGCTGCTTATTGTCATCAGTCTGGTTCATGCAGTCGATGTATTGAAGACTTGACTGCGCAATTAATTGTACAGGTGTGTAACTTTAAGCTGTGATTGTGATAATTATCTTTGTACAATAACTTATTGTCATTCCGTTGTGTTGCCTGTACAGATGCAATTTTTGTCCCTTCTGCGTTTTTCCCTCATTACATTCCGTCTGTCTGTCCTAGTGATAAGGTGATGTGATAAGGCATTTGAATTGTGTTATTATCAGTGTTATTGGCAGGACACAAGGACCTTGTGTAGTAAGGATTCGGATTCTGGGGACATTCTAGTTAGTTCTTTGGACAAAGAATTTTTTTCGATGTCATCCATTCTTGATTTTTTTGTTCAGTTATGCACATGCATGTTATCCTTTGAGAATTTAACCGACTTTGCAGACACATGAGAGTGAATTCTTTTTTGTTAGTTTGTTTGAATATTTGCTGTTTTTTTTTGGTTGTCAGTACTTTGTGTGAAGTGATTGCCCTGGAGTGACTGTCCCTGAAATAACCTCTAATGTGTCGGGTATGATGTAGAACTCTACTCACTTGCTCTTCACCGATAGACTATGTGGTTGTTTTTGGTGACGTAAGTCTGACAGTGATTTTGAGTCCTTATTTCCAGTAATAACTCAGACTTAAGATATTACTGTGAATACTTGGACTCGGGCCCACTGGACTTGGACTTTGCACTGTAGGATTTAGAAGTAACTGCACCATACACATTTTTGCATTGCAACTGTATGTTTTGTAAATGTGCTATCGTCCAACAAAATTGTTTTCTAATTTTTAATACAGTTGCTTCGCTAATGCAAGTTGGACATGGCTCAGATTGTGAATACTGAATTTCACAGACGTTCTGTCTCATTTATTGCACTTGGACTCTGAGTGGACTCGACTACATCATTGGGTTGTTTTATTTTAACTTGCAGTGCAGGTATTTGGTGCTATACTGTCGTTCTTCTCATCTCGTCGTTCCTTGTATGTCCCAGTGTCCGCACTCAGTGTTCAGTCTTTTCATTTTTTTATACTGTGTCACATGCAGCTCAATGGTCACTGTCAATATTCTATTACTCATTTTAGATGATTTACAAGGGGAATTCAGAACTTTCATAGTCTGACACAGATGTGACAAAAGATGTGTACATCGTATTTTTGGTCGCTCTTCGGTGTGGTCTGATTTTCTGCAACTGAAATGCATATGTCTGGCATTTCTGCAAAGTTTAGATTTCATTTTAGAAGAATTGTTAATCTTCGTCTTCCAGGTTACAAGCTTTCTGAATGCACCTTGTACATATGATGGTTTGAACGTTTTGATCATTATGTAATATCCAATCGTTAGTCCTAATATCTGTTTCTTAATTGTAAAGGTTTAACTTACTGTTGTGTTATTATGTGTTTGTGTGCATTCTGCCTGGAAAGGCCATCTCCAAAATGACCTATACTGTGTCAGGTGGGACGTTAAACCCTACTCACTCACTCCTAATATCTGACCAGTGAGTCTGTGCATATTTTATTTCTTGATGTATTTTTTCACCTTGCTGTGGAATTCATTTACCTCTATAACTGGACACTATATTTGCATTCTGCTATCTGTCTCGTGTGAGTGACATAATTGTGGTTGAATGTATGTCATTGTAAAACATCTTACTGTTCAGTGGTATCTGATGTCACATTCTTTGTCTGTTTCTTGTCCCAGTGTATTTGCTGTAACTGTAAATGTACTCGGTATTCGTCACTGTAGTGCAAGAACTTTTTGTATTTGATTTTGAAACGTAACATAATAAGGGTTTGGGTCCGCTATAGCGAAGGGCCGCCACAGCGAAAGGCACCTTGCGACACGGCGGCTTTCGCTATGGCGACAGTCGTGACTGACGACCTCGGCCATAGCTTTACAGATTGCCAGTCCACCAACTAGCTCCTCAGGTCTAAAATAAGTAGATCGTCATGGGCAGCCGTTGGCAATTTTTATAGGCACATGCACCGCTATTGAACTTACTACCTATATTGTACACTAATTTATGGTGTGCATTACTGTCACATCGATTTTTCAAAAATGCTAACCCTAACCGGATCACTAACCCTAACACTAACCCTAACCTTTATCTTTGTAAGATAAAACCGTAATTTTAATATTAAGCACAAAATTGTACTATATTACACGTGAAATTGTCGCTCCCTAGTGAATGTGAATGTGAATGTTGTGTAATGACTCGTCTGTCGACGTGAATTTTAGTCCAAACCTCGCTATGGCGGCCCTTCGCTATAGCGGCCCATTACCCATAATAAGTTATAATAAATTCATCAAATTACAAAAACCATAATAATAAAAGGCTGTAATTTGGTGAATTTATTATAACTTATTAAGAACTTTTTGTATGCTGGTATTTGAATTTCTACATCATTCAGTTTATATACTACTGTTGTGCATTGTTCATGTTAGTAATGTAAATGTACAAGGTAGATTTATATAGAGCATTATCATAAGAAGCTTTTGTCTTTCAATAGACAACATTGTGAGATTGATGACTGTTAGGAAGAAAACAGGGAAGATTATTAGAACTGCCATTTTTGATAGATATGCACAGTTATAATCAGCAGTTCTTACAATTTTAGGTTTCCTGCGTTTTTTCATGTTTTGTGTTTCATAAAGGTTAAACTTTCTGTAAAGGTTAAACTTTTTGTTCCGTTATTATGTGTATGTGCAATTTTGTCTGCAAATGCCGTCCCCGAAATGACCTATATTGTGTCGGGCAGGATGTTAAACCCTACTCACTCACTCACATCAACTGCTATCCACCAGCAAGCTGACTTACTATGTGGCCGTCCTGTTGGGCAGCATTACAACTCTTGCTTGTCTGTCTGTCTGCATATGTCTCATCAACGTCATTGCTTAACAAAGTAGAGGGGGCAGCAGTAAGTCGCATTTTTCTGACAGGCATCTGCAAATTTTTGAAAGGAAAGATTATGGGAGCTCAAAATTTTAATTTTGTCCTCAATTATTCAAATTGGATGATTTTTAACTCTGAATTTTGTATTTTTTGAAACAAGTATTCTGACAGACTAAAATGTAGAGAGCGGGACAATTGCTCGACATGATGCCGCTTGATCTGTTTGTTCTGGATTAGCATGGTTCCATTATGCACAGTCATTGATTGACGTCATTTGTGTGCAGTCGTTGTAAATATCCACACTTGTATTTGCACAGAATTGATGCACACAGTGCCACACATGCAGAGAGAGTTGTACTGTCTGCACAACTGCAGGTGGCCTATCACATTTATCGCATGTAGAGTTTGTTAATCTTACAGCCAGCGCCAGAGTATGTTATTATGTGATTGTATTAAACCTTTTCTTTACTGCTCCTAGCCATGGATCAACTGTGGAAAAGTTGGCCGATTGGACAAAAGCTGAGACCAGTTATGTGCTGGTATCTGCTTTGCATGCGTGTACATTGGCATCATGAGAGTATGATGATTGAGGACAGCAGATAGAGGCAAATGGGATCTGTGGGTGAGGGGGGTTCATATTGAACTATAATGTCAGATTTGTGCTGCTAGAAATTTTGCTACTTACTTGCGTGTTAAGACATCACTTTTATTTTAATGCTTAATATTAGATTATTTCAAAACCGTGGGAGTTGATATGAGAATAATATTACAAGGACTTCACGCAGTTTGCCTTCCTGATTGAAGAATTTGGAACTTGTCAGATCTAAGCGAATCTTTAGGATTAAGTGCCCCATCCCCCTTTTTCGCTATGGTGACTCTAATACGCATGTGGCTTAGACTTGATGCATGCGGCTTAGACTTGGCTCAGCGCTGGGTTAACTGTGATTTTGCTTTATGGAGTTCATTGATGTGTTGAACTGAATGTCTCACAACTGGTGCTGCTTATTATCACTATATTAGTCTTGCCAACAGTTTGGGTGGTGTGAGACGGAAACAGAAAATTCTGAAAATGTTGAGATGGCGACATGTGCATAAGATGCTGCTAAACTATCGTATGTCGTGTCCAAATTTGCAGTGATTTTTTGGTTATCTGGTGTTGCTGTTATATGTATGATATTGCCGAGTTCTATTTTTAGTAAAACAGTAAATGATAGTGAAGTAATTGTCAAATATTGAAGTAATTGTCACTTTCTGTGGCATGTTGTTGACTTATTTTGGAGGATATGTCTATGCAGTTACCTTGCAGTGTTATACACTGTGTTCAGAAAGAAACAACCACTAACGTTTCCTTTTATATCTCCATGGTAAAATTTCAGATTTTCAAAAAATTTTCAGCAAATATCTAGGAGGAAACTAGTATTCCACTGGTGGAAAAGTTAAATATTCTTTGCTACTGGTGATGTCATGCTGACATCATATTTCTATGTTTGTAAATTATGGGTTTTACCATTGAAGACAGACATCTGATAAAATGCTTGCAAGTCAGCAAGGGTTATGTAGCCAAAAGTTCATGCTACATGTTTTGGACATTGGACAGACAATGGAATATTGATGGAATGAAACTTTTTAATAAAAATAACTGACATGACTGGCAGTTTCAAGCCGTTTATCTGATAGCAGGCAAGTGGTCATCCACGCAGTGATGCAGTGTGCATACACCTGCCAGCATCAACAAAGTTGAGGATCTCACATTCGGCCAAGAAGATAAATCATGGAAACAGTTCACAATGAAAAACTGCATGACAGATTGGCATATTTTTGGGTCCAGTTAACACAATGACTAATAGATGTGTTTTAACATTTCATCAAATGTCTGTCTTCAGCGGTAAAACCCATAATTTGCAAACATGGAAATATGACGTCAGCATGACATCACCAATAGCAAAGAATATCTAGTTTTTCATTTTTGGAATACTTGTTTTCCAATAAACATTCTAAGCATTTTCCATACAGATACAACAGAAAACGTGAGTGGGTGTTTTTTCTGAACACAGTGTATATTGTAGTTGCATCATCCAGTCTGTCTGTCAGTTATAGCACCCAGGACATTGTGGGGGTATTTATTACTGGTATTGCAAAATGTTAGTAGATCTGATGTAGAAGCAGTTTTGTTAACAGCTCAGTATGTCATTGTTGATTATAGTTATTATTTACCCAAATTAAATCTGTTGTTATATAGTGGAATTGTGCTTTACTCATTACTATGTGTTTGTGTGCATTTTGCCCGAAAAGGCCGTCCCCGAAATGACCTATACTGTGTCAGGTGGGACGTTAAACCCTACTCGCTCACTCTCTCACTCACTTACTCAAATAGAAAGCAGCGTTCTATCACTTAACACTGTTTTCATCATCGAAGCCAACAGATAAAAACGTCAATAAAGCTAGACTGTTAAACCACGTGATAGAACGTCACTTGCGCTAAGCAAAAATAACCGGATAATACAAAATATTTTTCTTCTGTAACAATATGGTCATTTCTCACGTCGCGTTCACGTACAGCAGAATATACAGGGTACAAACGAAAGGCGTTTGTGATAGCCCTACAAAAAAGTTCTTCAAACAACATAATAAGCAGTTCACCAATCGTTCACTTGATTGAAGAAATACACCAGCTGTGTAACAAGCGTGGAAGACGGGTATCGCGCCTACAGAATGGAAAAAGTCAGTTCTAGTTCTGCTACATAAGAAAGGCAGTGCTATGGAATGCAGCAACTACAGA
>Ga0209367_1000959_pt1 | contig 33172 bp, 30 predicted proteins | sample WorMetLIZISLAND2_FD_187412 | JGI IMG/M metagenome (GOLD analysis project Ga0209367, IMG submission 187412) | Marine gutless worms symbiont microbial communities from Max Planck institute for Marine Microbiology, Germany - Olavius geniculatus... ... | reverse complement strand
GGGTTCTGTGACCGGTCGTAGCGACGTCGTTCGTCGTTGAGCCACGCCATCGCCCAAACCCCGACCCTCGTTTTCTTCTCGTCGCCGGACAGCCATGCCATCAGATCGGCCGTCGAGCCCGGCTGCTCTATGGCCGAGGCCACCTCCTCGGCTAGGACCCCGCGACGCAGTAGGTACTCGACCACGCGGCGCGCGGCCGACGACTCGTAGACCGGAAACGCGAACATTCCGCCGTCGAAGATGTCGCCGAGTTCCCAGCCGAGCTCTTCGGACATTATGTTGTGGTGGTCGTGTGATGACGACTGGTCAGTCTCCGAGATACTCTGGCCGTCCTGCAGCGACTGCAGCGCCAGCTCGCTGCCGCAACACTGCATCGCTCTAAACACACATGCAAACATGACGTAGGTCTATCACCTTACGGGCTACGGGGTAACCCGGGTAAAGGCAGAGTGTGCCTGACTGGGGCGGTGGTATGCCTGCTACCGTCCCAATCAGACTTTCACAAAGCTAAAGGTCAAGGTAGTGTTAAATTGTGAAATTACCTGGGGGATTGAACTTTTCAACGGTTAGAGCCAAAAGACGTCATTGTCAGAGCCTGACCGAAAATTGTGACGCAAATCGTATACATACATGTGTATAGTATATACACTGTAGCTGACCCTCCAGTACATAATTTGACAGTGTGCTAGGGGGTTGAGAAAACAGTTGGGGGTTCATCCCTCTCAACCCCACCCCGGCAATTCAAACACTGTATCAAGGACTTTAAGACATCACACGGTTTGTGTGGTGGCCTAATTTACTGTCAAAGCCTGAGAAGTTTAGCATCTGAGCGGACGGCAGCATAATATATCGACACTTGGCGCCGACGTTTCTTTTTGTTTTGATAACTAAGTGACAGAGCGTGGAGAGGAAAGATCTGCAGGGGATGAGAGCGAAACGTTTTGTTTACACCAATGTTCTGCTGCAGTAGGCCTAATCGTACGGTTAAGCTTAGGTCCTACTACTCGACGTCTTCCAGGTGCAGGCGCTGCATAGTAACGACTGCAAAGAAGAACTTGATGCAAGCCGTCGATCAAAACGGGGGTGGGAGGAGGCGGGGAATTTTCCCGTGATCCCACGAAGTTTGGGAGCCCGCTATCGCTGAAAAAATATTTTTGCGATATGTTCGAGAGCAAAACTGATCAACTTAATTCGGTTTACGTCAGTCATTAATATTCTGCGACGATTTTTTTGAACAAATCTTTCAACAACTTCCTTGAATAAATGGATATATTCAGTATTCTGTCTGAGCCTTACTTGGTCGTATTCACGCAACCGCTAGTAATTCGTTAAACATTTAGGGCCAGATTTAGACATGTTTTACATGTTCAGCCGAGCGCAGTGGCCCCAGAAAAAAATGGGCTTCACAGACCAAAGATATCTGAAACAGCGCATCATTTTGACTTGTGCCACAGTGGGGATATCTTCAAAAGTTTTCTGGGGACACCCCTTCCCCAGACAACAACAACCCATTAAGGGCCTCACGAAAATGGTCTCCCGTGCCCCGCTGTGGCTTTCGATGGGCCTGACTAGATGCAAACACTATGCAGCTTCACCCCTCACAACCTCAGTCTTACCCCCATCCATAGTTCTCCCTCCTCAACACACATTCCATCCCACGTCGACAGCGTGCATCTGTGTATCTTCGGCGGTCGTCAGTCTGCAGTAGCGCGGTCGCTAGAATAAACCGCCCATGAACACGGGGTAGCGCGTCTGCGCGGCTCACAGAACTTCGGCAGTGGATTGATAATAAGGCCGTGGCTACACCTAAGAGATACATCGTTTGCGAAAATGTTTCGATGCGGTTACCCGTGGTACTGCATGCTGCAACAATTCCCCAATATTAATTTTTGACCGGAATCGCTCTTGCAGCGATCGAGCTGCAAGAGAGATTCCGAATGCCACTTGTTTAATGGGGTGTTTACACTATCCAGCAAACGTCCAGCAAACTTCCAGCAAATGTTTTTCAAAATACACGTGCTAGTGCTGGACGTTTGCTGGATCGTGTAAACACCCTATAAACCGTTCGACGAACTTTGATGCTATTTGGCACGTACACTTGTGGGGTCCAAAAACACATTGCATTCGCTGGGGCCCCGAAAAGGGGAGACTTTTGGGGTCAAACCCCCGGCGGAAACATGCAATTGCTTCCGATTCACGAGTAAGATTTATTTATAATTATTTTCGCCAGATGGCAGTGTCATCAGCGATTCCACCTCTTACTAAATTAGTTTGGTTCTTGGTTGAAATCCGAGCGCCACAGCTAAAAGTAATAGTGGTAGACTGGTAAAAAATAGTGAAATCTAAAAAAATATAATCAGCGATAAGCCGAAGGTATTTTCTTAGTGTTTTTACTTTAGCCGAAAAAAGATTGCTTTTCGTCTGTCCGTTTGTTTGACGGCTTAGTCAACAGTTTTGCTGTTAGAGCTACAGGCATACGCACAGCTAATGATGATGTCTTCTCACTCTACCACACACAAAGCCCACACCACAGCCCACCCAGGTATGACTTGTGCAGACTTGAGCTATAGGTCTACTCACTGCTACCTATATAGCACGTCAGTCAAACGCGTCTGCAGAAGCAATAAATCAGCAGTTTTCTACGCTATACAGCATCGTTCAGTGAATGCGTGAACAAAAATAAAATGCCAGGACCGACCGATACCGACGTTGCCGTATGCACTTATAAGTAAAAAATACTTTAGATTGCAACCAATCTAATGTATATGCTCCGCGCTTGTTAACGCTGATACCACAAACTTTACTATTATTAGGCCTACTACTACTACTGCTACAACTACAACTAAAGATCCGTGAAATATCTTTTGTACAAACTGAGTTATAGCTTATTTGTCTCAAATTTTGTTGCCATGGCAATGAGGGTCGGTGGGGGTAAAACTCGATTGGCAGCATTTGATGGCCCATCCCAGAACACCCCTTAGCCTATAGACGCAACAATTTCGCAGATCTCTTATACAAGCCAAGTTATAGCCCATTTTGTCCCAAATTTCGTTGCCATAGCAACAGGGGTCAGCTAAATGAAAATATAAAGGACACTGTTAAATTGGCCGACCCCAATTACCCTACCTAGAACCAAACCAAAAGTAGATTGGATGATCGTTGCAAAGATATGGCCATTTGAAGTTCTTCCAGGAAGGTAGGTCGGTCGGTCGTTGATCGGTCGATCGTCAATATTAGACTGATCTACGTTAGCATGCGCGGAGTAAAAATATTAGGCCTCAGGGTTGATTGTAGGCTATGAATTTGATGAAAATTAAACCATGCACTTTAGGAGATCGTGTTTTGTGACCATCGGCGGACTTTTCATCAGAAACTGCGGTGCTTCTTGTGAGGTCAGTCAGCGGCTAAGCTACATAGCCTACCGGTAGTTTTGCGATTGGGGTCACCCTATAACCAAAAGTAATATACGAAATGGTCGTAAAGTTTAGTAAACTCAACATTTTCCGATGACTGTCGCTTTTATATTTAACTAAAGCTTTCCTCAGCCATTTGTTCAGACAGACGAATAATGCGATAATTTTTTTGATAGTGTTCAAATATTTCAATCGTGATTAATATCTTAATGTGATTAGTAGCCTATGCAGTAAGTAAGTCAGCCAGTCAGTCAGTAAGTAAGTAATTTATATAGTGTGCTATAACTGTAACAACCACGAACGCGCTCGATGTGCAGCCTTAAAATTTTAATAAAACATTAATTATAGGCCTACGTTTGCTTCATGGCATCTTATCGTACGTTTATGCACAGAACTTTAAATCGACAATATTTACAGTATAAAAAAATTAGAAAACTGCTTACGTGGTGAGTATATAAGCAGAGACGCAAGATGAACGGCTGCTGATGTTGCTGATAAGATGAAGCAATATTTGCAGTCGACAATCACCTCGCCATCACTCACTCGGCTCTGCGTATGATACGTGACTCACAGAGCCTGCAGGCGCTTAACGGTATCTACACTAAACGTACCTATAGCAGACAATATGCGACTCGGAAATTACTGTTATCAAAACGAACTGCAGGGCGATAGCAGTCTCTGCGGCAGACTGTTTCTTTTTTTCTGCTCGTAAAACGAAGACGCGGACTGAGCGCCGGCGTCACATTAAAATGTCTCCCCCATGAAAAATCCGTCCGGGGAAAGATAATCACGGAATTGATATGTCTCCCGCTTATTAAAATATCGCCGGCTCGATAAAAAGTCTCCCCATTATAGGATCGCCCCCAGAAAAGTCTCACCCGGCAAATTACTGGTAAACTGTCGGCCGGGGGAAACTTTTCTGAGGGTGATCGTATAATAAGACACCGGCGGCGTCTATTGATGATGAAGATGCTACTGATGCTGCTGCTGCTGCTGATATCGTTGGTCTCAGAGCGACAGACAGGTAACCGCATCTCGCTGCCGACTCCCAGTCCCGGCACGATGATAGCCGATAGAAAGCACCCGCAGAACGCCAGGGATGCGCCTTCTTCACGTTTTTTAGTCGACTGTATAACCTACTTAAGTAACGGGCGAGCTTATGGTACGAGTTGTCGTCTGTCCGTCGTCGTCTGTAACAGATATATTGTGGCTAAACTTTAGGTCGTAGAAAAAATTTTTTTGCACGAATAATTAGCCATGTGTGTGAAGCGCGGGCATGCGAAATTTTAACCATCTAGTGCAAGGGAACAATTTTACATTGGGGATTAAACGGAGTGGGATAGGAAATTCAATCGAAAACTGGCCATATCTCGGAAACGGTGAGAGATACGGTCGAAGTTACTATTAGTTACTAACAGGAACTGGCGTCCGCTCTTTCAGATAAAATAAAAATTATCGACCTTGGATGACCTTGAAGATCTCCGACAGTACGGCCGGCTATTTCAGCGACAGCTGGGATTTGCTTGTTAACTGCTAGGCACAGTTTTAGTGAATGCGTTGCAAAACTGTGGAACTCGCTACCAGATCGAATGTAAATTTCGGCATAAGGGGCTTTACGTAGTTTTAAGCGTTTCGTTTACAGTGTCTATTTTACGTACCAGATTTTTTGGAAATTGTTTTTTGAAACTTCGAACATCAACATAAAGTAGTACTATAAGCCAGGTCACTAAAGCACGAGTTATCATCCATTCACTTATGCTGTCACGTCAATATTGATACCAGTGTCGAAGAGTTTCTGTGGAAAGGCACATCACTACAGCAGTCTGGAATTCAGCCGTCCATGCAGAGTCTAGTAGGCAGGCGCGTTGGCAGGCAATACCGAAGCATTCATTGAAGCGGCCTGCAGGCAATTGGCGTTGAGTTGGCTGCTGCTATAGTATTGCTTTCCTGCTGCTGATGTTGCTAGCACAGCGATGAAAACGCCGATGATCATGAAGGATATGGCAAAATGTAGCTCTTGCTTACTTAATTGTTTGTTTGCTCTCAAACTCCACTTGTTTCAATTTGTTGACGCGATACAGCTATGCTTATAGAATGTCTATGACACGATTGTCGACGGTGTCGTCGTCTGTGACAAAAATTAATGTATTGAGACTAAACGGTAAGTCATACGGGGTCGGCGATGGTGCCATCGGATAGGGCGGTAGCGACTGCCTATAAGCTGACGACAGTAACTATGTTTCCATCTGCAGCGGTTTGGCCGCAATTTTTAGTAGAGGCTGTAGAGGCTGCAGTCTCAGGAAATGATAACTCAGCTCGTAGGCCTAATTCCTCTCACATTCAATGTTGTATGCTAGAATTTTGTTCCCAGAGGAGATATCTGCGTTTCCTGTCTTTGCAATGAATCAGTTCTTATCTCCCGGGCTGTACATAATTGTGAACCTAAGAAGTACATGTAAGAGGGCGGCTTTTCTGCATGGTTTGCGAAGTTTCCTGGAACCCAGCGCGTACTTCGATATGTGGGATATTATGCGAGGAGGTCGGAAGTCGGCCCATTTTTTCGGTGCACCGTGTAGCTACAGCAACAGCTACAGCAGAGGCAGAAGCGCTACGTGTATGTGAGGTCGCAGAGTCCTTGGTGCTTCATGGCGGCCAGTCCGCGTGGTCTATGGCTCGCAGATCATAGAGCTCTAAACATTGCATGCAGAGCCACTATAGTCCGTCAGTGAGCTCTGTGGGGTCGAAGTGTTGATTTGACCGTGACCGACACGAGCGTTCAACCACGTGGATGCGATGGACTCGCGCTATGAGCAACCACGTAGCTTACATTCCACGTGCCTTTTAGACCAGCAGTTTGTGTTCTATCTAGAGCTAGAAAAGTATCCTGCCGCCGTAGGTAACACCGCGCGATGTCACTGGATTTACGACCCGCTCCCGCGTGACGTCACGCACACGTTACGCTCGTGATAAAATAAGGGATATAACTGGCCAAGTATACATAATAGGTGACTTATTTTGCCTGACATTTGACGATGTTTTCCTGTTAGTCTTAAGATACAGTACGTCACCCCTGTGTTAATCGAATCCCCGAAGAGCGAAAACCGTATTAAATTATAATCGTGCAACAACTATACAAATAACAGGGTTGCAATCAATGCTGGCAAAAAGTATCTCAATAGCAATAGGTATAGCAACAGGCCTACTTGGTGGAAACAGTTTTGCGATACTAATAATTGAATTATTTTTGCAATACTTCGTCTCGAGCTTGTGCACACATGGAGACCTCGTGGCACACTGCAGTGTGAACTGTGTTATTACAAACAACATGAAATGCCCAATGCTGTTACAAACGTATATCATTATAGTCACAGTGTGGTTCCTGAAGTAACGCAAAAATCAACTCAAAATGTGTTTTTATAAACGAAGGTCATAAAGTGCATAGGCCTACTGCAACTGCACAAAAAAATTATAGCGCTCGAGAACAGCGTTCTGTTAACATAGCGTTCATGGAACTGTTTCATCTCTGAGAAATCGTTCTCTCTCCGTGATTCGAAGTCAGACGCTTCGCTTCGGACGTATTAGGTACGGTCAGCTTTTCCTAGCAACAGCTGGGCTTCTTGTAAGTAAGTGAGTAGGCTGTAGGCTATACACGCCCTCTTAAAATGGGGCCACGTGCCCCCAGTGCCTCATGGTTACGCCAGTGGTGGATAAGAAAACGCAAGGAAGTGGAATATGGATCATGGAGAAAGGTGGCGACTGGATGAGCGACGGATGCCGATAGCGTTCCTTGTTTATGAGTGCATGCGTGCGTCCATGGTTGATGACGTGAGAAAATGTAACTTGCGGCACTGCGATCATACAAACGATTGATGCATGCAAACAGATGGGATCAAGTCCGCGGCCAATAACCTACGCATGCCGTGCCCATGGCGAAGCCGCCACTCGCTAGGCGGATGTCCGTACGGGCGAATGTCCGACACCCGTGCAACAAAGGGGGCTCTAGAAAGAAATATAAGGTTGACACCAAAATATTACAAAATTCATGCAATAAACAGCGACAGTAGCCTACATCCGGGAGCTAATTCCCCAGTTTTATATGTGCAAGCTACCATAACAAGAAGCTCAGCTGTCCATAGGGTTGGCCGACCGTACCGCCTATATCTGATCGAAGGCCTGCAGCATCCGACTTCCGAATGCATCCGGTCGCGAAAGAAAGCGATTTCCCAGAGTGACTGCAGTCATATAGGCTACACGCTATGATAACGCTGCTATCGAAGGCTGCAGTCAACGCTAGGATACGATACTGGCACAGTAATTTGGTGCTGGCTGTAGGATCGAAACGTGAGTAAGTGAGTGAGTGAGTATAAGGTTTAACGTTCCACCTGACACAGTATAGGTAGGATCGAAACAAAATTGCATTCGAAATTTCGGCCAAATCGCTGCAGATATAGAGACTTGATTATTATTGACAACGCGTCATCGCTCTGTCCATCGGTAGCCTGCCATCGCCGAGCCCTACGACGTAGCCAACTGTTTAGCCACAATACAGCACAATTGGCATTGCATAGTGCGTTATGACCCTTGAAGATCATCCAAGGTCAATGATTTTCATGTCATCTGAAGGGGTATATGCGACTTCCTATTAGTGATCAGTAGGAACATGCCATATAGGCCTACCTCTCACCGTTTTTGAGATACGGCGACTTATTGATCGGTTGAAAAACGCACCCCGCCCCTTCAGATCTGTCCAACCCTTAATTTTAAAAGTTTTCTTTGCAGTAAGATCGTTAAAATTTTGCACGAGAAAAGCTGTGACACCAGGCTAATTAATCGTGTGATATTAAGTTTTTCCAGTAAGATCTACTGTTTAGCCACAATATGCATGCATGACAAACAGACGACAGGAACATCGTAGGCCCTACCAATTAAAGACTGGACGTTAACGGTCCGCCAAAACACTGCAACAAAACGAATATTGGTGAAACAGGAAGCAGCCGCAGAACGTTTTTGGGTCTCTGCAATGTCTTTTTTATTTGAAGTTTTCTAAATCGCTAAATTGACAGTAGGCCTACCGTACGTAGGATTTCTTACGTTTAGGCCTATATTTCACAACGTATAGTGTAGCGAAAGTTAAGGTGAGGTGAGGGTATTCAATGACCGGGTTATTGCAAATTGTTCGCAGAGTGCGTTAGTGAAAGAATTTTTAAAATCGGTCACTATTTGGCAAGATAAAGACGAAAGTTAGTTGGCACATTTTTATGGCCCACGGCGTACAGCCAAGATGAGTGGGTGGCTTCAGCTGCTGCTGTTGCTAGGCGATGAACTTATATTCACTTGTGATTTGATGGCTATTTATAGCGCTTCCGTTATGGCAGTGTTTACTGTTTACTTCTGCGAAGTTCTGTGATATATGAAGTTGTTTGATGCGTGTGAAATCATGTCGTTTTTTACGGCTTATAGTTAACGAATGGTTGCCTGAATATGCGTTCTGTCTGGGGAACTACTTTGGCGGTTCATTTGGCGCTAAAACTCGCCGTTTGCATCTTTGTTGGCAACATTCATGAAGTTTTCGGTATATTAGTTCTTGATTCATTAGCACTAGAAGCTAGAAGTCAGTTGAAATCAGCGTGGGCGTTGTAAATTTTTCTGCTTATACCTTTGAATGTACTGAATATAAATTTATTATCTCTTACTAGAGTCTTTAATATTGATAACTGATCATTTTCCCGAGGATTTTTTTTTCTGTGAGTGAAGGCCAAAAATGCGGAGTGCATCTCCGCCCCTCCTTCCATCTTTTATGTCCCTATATTTTATTTTTCTTTCCACTTTCTTTTTGTCTCTTTCTTTTTGTCTTTGTCTCATTTTTATGTCTTTTATCCAGAAAACTGAAATAAAAATATTAAATATTCTGTTACTGTTCATTGCAGCTGCAAAGTCAGGCGAATGGTACAAAGGATGCTATGAAGTTTCACTGAGTACTGCGAATACATCATTATCAGTTTTATTTGCTGATCCAGTTGACTGTGGACAAACCTGTCAAGACAAAGGGTATGAATTATTTAATTATTAGGCTGAATTGTTTTAGCAAAAGTTATTCCACCTATTAGGTACACAGTTCCACATAGCGTGGTGTGTCTGTTTGTCGTCTGTTTTGTAAAGTTTCTTATACTTTTAATATTTAAATATCAGCAGTATCGTAAAATTTTAAGGTAATTGGTGAAGGTTTTTTGTATGTTTTTCTGCCATTCTGTTGTATTTTGTACGTTTTTTAGAAACAGAATATATCGAGTGATGATGATGAAGATAGTTAACAGTAATTTTTTTCTGATACTGTTTGATATTTTAGATTCACATTTCAACTATTTGTTGTAGGTTTGGGTTCATTGCAGTAAACCCGGTTGACGGTTGTTACTGCTTAGCAGAATTTATTGCTTCTCGTTGGAAGTCCTTTGATAACACTCACTGTAATGCCAGGTTAGTAATTTATCAGTTGGTTTATATTTGTCACCAGGTTGGTAATCCCTGTATACAGTGGAGATAGATGTGGTTTTTTGTGTCTTCAGTGAATGGGTACTAGTCCAAAGAGGCACTACTGGTAGTCTGAAGTAAGCTATAACTCGGTCTGCCATAGGCAAGGGCCAGGGGTTGCCCTAGCCAAGAACCAACATATTCAAAGTCCTTATATGCAAAGCCAAAGATGCAATTTATTCTTATGCCTATTCCTAACCTTATCACTAATCCTCATGCTGTTTGGACTAGTGCCGCTTTGGACTCGTGAACTTTTCCTGTTGTTTCATTGGCAACTGAAAAGGGTACAAGTTGTGTTCAGTGTGGTAGGTCACTTGAGTCTCAACTCAAAATCTTTACTGCATGTCTTCATTGATTTGAGAAATGCATTATTACAACATGCGTGTTGTCATTATTAAAGATATATTAGGCATAAAACACGTCAGCAACAAGCCAGCAATTGTACTGGTGCATTTCAATGATTTTACTGTGAAATTTTGGCATTTGACATTGGGTAAAAAAGAAGTTGATGTCAAGAAACTTTTTGAGATGCACAAACAACCTCAAAAAACAAACTGGTCATTCTTTGGCCGACAGGTATTGAAGATGGATGCATAAAAATAAAGAATTGTTAATATAATCTTGATTTAATGAGAGTAATATTAGTCTGTTGCTGGTTGTCGACTGCTGTACAGCTGCTTTAAAGTTGGGCAGCTCAGCTTTTCAGCTTTTTTATTGTTTTATCTTGTTCATCAGTGTCTCTGTCTGACCGCATCATAGAAATGAAATTTGTATTTTGTTTATTCATTTATTTTTTAGTTCTTTATTTATTTCTATTGTCTGAGTCGACAGCTAGTTCTTACGCCTACTGGCTTGTCATAGACATTGTGTTATATGGTTCCCTGTCACAACCTGGATTGACAAAACTTGGAATGTCAAAACTAGCTCACTACATGAACCTTAATTCTTATTCTAACCATATCCCTATAACTAATCGATAATCTTTAACCCTAATCTTAATCTTAACCTTTACCTAACTCTATCTCTATTCTAACCCTGTTTTCAACCTTAATTTCTAACCATAATCTTATCTTTAATCTTATTTTCTGAGCTTATATCACTATTTCGAGGTTTTGTCGGGTCGTCATGTTATATATATATATATATATATATATATGCAGTTGCAGGAGGTCAGATGATGCTGATGAAGCTGTTTCACTGCCATGTGGTGGATATGCCATTGACAACTCTTCATTAAGCAGTGTCTACTCGGCTGCTGGTCCTGTGCTGTATAATATGAGTCTATCTGTCAGTCATACAACTGTGTTCACTGGACAGCTGGTTGAGCTGCTGGCTACTGCTTACTCACATGCTTCGCTCGCCATGCCACTTGGTCAGTTCTTCTGATTACGATTATGTATGTTGTTAAATTTTAACGTGATAAATATGATATAATATGATGTGACTTTTTTTCAGCCAGTGACATTGCAGCTGGGGCCACAGGGCAGCAGTACAGTTGCCCCCTCCTAAATTTTAGGTTGTCAGAAAATTGTCAGAAAATTCTTTTTTGTCGAAAAGTTCAAACTTTTGGGCTGAAAAACTCTCATTTTGGAGAAATTTTGGGGCGCAGTTTACATTTTGAGCACTCATAATCTTTTCTTAACTTCAACTTATGCTAACTAAAAACGAAAATTTTTGCAAAATAATTTAAAATCGTGGCATTTTGGTTAAAAACATGGCATTTGATGAAAATCACAGTTTCCGTGATTTTTTTGTTTTCATAATTTTCTATGGTTCTACTGTTTACCCCTGTGCTGCTTTCACCATGCCATTTAGTCAGTTCTTGTGATCATCCCCCATTAGTTTAAATACCACATATGAATATTCTTATAATTTAGGTGCACTTCTGAAGTCACCTACATTGCACATGCATCGTTTCAATAACCATTTTTAGTCTCTTTCCCCTAGTAATGCAACTTTGTTACATTATTTTTTCATCGCATTAACTTGCTGTTTTGCAATTTGCTGTTATTGCCATAGTTTATTGTAATCGTTGTAAGCTTAAATCTACACATGCGGTAATGCTTTCGTGTTTAGGGTTAGACGCTGGCAATGAAGCGACGTTATCATCATCTCTGGTTGAGTTTCGTTGGCGTGGACAGCAGGATAAAGATGTTATACAGTATGTCACTGCTGCAGAGGCTGGCAGTCCTTTGACTGTTCAGTCCTTGTATTCCACATCATTTAGCACTCCTGGAGTATCTGTCATTGGTAACCTTCTTCACTCTGCATTATTGCCTCTTGATGGCTTGTTGCTTTATGTTTTTCTCAGTTGTTAAAGGCCAAGTCGCACGAAAAAAATGATACTGGCTCAATATGCGTAGAATGTAATACTAATTAATAATATGGTGATCATTTGAAATAAAAACATCGCTTTACATTAATTTCAATAAAAATAATGTTATGCGAACGGAATTGACGTCATGAACAACGCTTTGCTTATAGCATGTATTTCAGCGTGCAAGGAAGTTTAAATGCCATAAGCTGGTCGTAATGTCGCTGCAGCATGCGCTCAGAGAGGGGAACTCGCTTGCATGAATCCGGAAGCGATAGTTGGAATCTGTCGGTAATTAGTGCAATGGAAAGGGCACGCAGTCAGCCTACTTCAGGTATGACAGCGACAACTTGAAATGCAAGTGAAATCTTTTCGCTTGGTTCTGCACTCCGTCAACACTGCTAGCATTCAAATTCTGTCGAATGCTACATTGACGCTAATTACTGTTGTTTGTGACGTCACAGTTTTGTCACATTTGTGCACTTTAGACTTTATTTACTGCATGAAAAACACTGGCAACAGAAAGATTAATAAATATTGACAAATTAGCATTTGATTAAGCCAATAAGCACTTTATAACAGTTACGTAAACTGATGCGACTTGGACTTTAAAGGTTACAAGAAATTTGAACTAATGCTCACGAGATGCGCGAAAGCCTATAGCAGTTTCGGTTCAGTGGTTTAGCTGGAAATCGGGGTGTTTACGCTAAGTTAATATACAAATACTAAATTCTCTATGTGGATCACATAACGATAGTTCAGTGGTGCCACCTTGTGAATGATATACACTTGTGTTGCAGCCCGAAATCGCCAAAAAATCCATAATACTCCTTATTTTTGGCGTTCAAGGTCATTCAAGGTCATTGAATTTGGCGTTAATTGAGAGCCATTGTACGACTTCCTATTAGCGATTAATAGTAACCTAGGCCCTATCTCACACTGTTACTGAGATACAGCGACTTATTGGCCATAAATCGCAAATTTTGCCCACCCCTCTCTCATTTAGCACCCTCGTTCAGGGTGACTCTTTTTGAATTTATGGTAAAGTTTTGCAGTTCCTGAAACTAGAGTCTTTCACGCAGCCGAGGTGTAGATTTGGTGATCCTATCTTGCACCGTTTTTGACTGATCCACCCATGTGACAGACGGACGGATGGACAGAATTGCGATGGCTAAGACGCTCTGAAAGCAGTAGCTGCTTTCACGCATAAAAAGTGGTGCTATAGCTTTTAATGGACGCCTATTCCAGAGCTACGGAGTGTCACCTGCTGTATGGAATCACACAGTGTTACTTGCCACTCAACACAGGTGAACGTGTTCCATCTTAACCCCGGCCAGACAAGCTGGTACTTGATTTACCTACCCCATATGGATAGAAGGCTGAGTTGACTTAGGTGGCTGGTTACATACCGGGATGGTTTACTTGCTTGCAGGCAGTCAACCAATCAAGTACTAACCTGGCTCGGCGTAGTGGAACTTCATTGATCGGATAAATTTGTTGCCATTATGCCATGCCACCAACCTATTGTAGTTACTGTTTGAGTACTTGATTGGTCTGTCTTTTTGGTGGTGTATGAAATTGGTCTATTACATATATGTGTTGCAATTTTTTATAGTCTTAGTTTTACAGGTCTTATGATCTATTTTTAGAATTTGTGTGTGCATGACAGTGTCTTCAGTAAACTGCTTATTTGCTTACTTACTTTTATCCAGCCTATATAGTGTCATTATGTTACAAGGAGGAGATGTTACTGCACTGTAGTTATTTGCAGCATTACTCATTTTTGGAACCTGTTACTCTGTTGCAATTGCCAAGGTACCCGGACATGGTTTCAACTGTTAAATAAGTAAGGAAATTTAAACGACACAGCCGAGTAATTACCAAATTATTTTTACGCTTTCTATATAAAACACCTATATTGTGTTTATGATATCAAATGTTTATATGTCCATCAACAAACATCGTTGAAGTTGAACTTTTCTTTCAGTTCTGATTTTCACCATAAAGGTCACAAGCAGTGTGATTTTCATTAGTTTCGTTTGTGATTGTGCAAAAACAATGAGCAATGATTATCCAGATTTAGGACTGGGTGATGAAATTTGGAATGGGGTCAGGGTAGCTAATTCTTGTTACAAATCGCCTGATATGATGCATTTTGCGTGGACTTGTATTTCATAGCATCCCAAACTGAATGTTAATTATAGCTTCTTGTTCGGTAAATAATGAACTGTTTCACTGTGGTTAAGTTTTTAAAATTTCAAACTTGCATATTTGCAAATTTCTGGATGTCTAGCAGTGCAATAGAGATGCTTTATGATACTAGAGTATATAAATTTAATATTGATATTGACATTGACATTGACATTGCTCTTTCTAATAATTTTAAACTCACGAAAGAAACCCCACATAACTCATTAAGTTGGGTGTTTAAAATGCCCAGGTTAAATCTATAAAACCAAAAACGTAGTAAAACCACCTGGTTGGGCTATTTAAAAAAACATTTTTCAACCCTGTTGTAACTGTGTGATCTGTACTTCAGAGGTGGTAGCATCGAACGGATTATCACAGATCCACTCATTATTAAACATCAGTGTGCTGCCGGCAATGCCTCAGAATCTTACAGTGGCACTGGTTACGGAGGCTGCTCCCGAGTTGTCTCACTGTCGTCCTTACATTGCATCTTCGGCGTCTCGACGTCATCATCATGTTTACAGCAGTGTTCCAGTAACGTTCGAGGCTTATCTGTCGATCAGTGCCAACCTGATGTTTCACTGGTCGATTGTGAGTGAGAACATGTCAAGAAGTGAAACAGTTGATGAGATGAATCTAGCTGTTGATGGAGTGCAGTGCCATCGTGGCCAGTCTTGTACCTCCAGTGTTCAGGTCTGTTCACCACACTCTGTGCTCTCTGGAGCTTTGTGGGGAATTGTGCTGATTTATTAAACCATATCTTGCCGCATAGTCAACATCTGCTAACATGGAAATATGACTATTAGCCCTGATATTTCATGGTTTGGGGGGTTATCTAGCTGTGGAGGTAACAGGCCATAGAAGATGTGGGGGAAACTGTTATAAGACACGTTTGACACTATGTGCGGTCTGGGTTATTTCCCTATGTAATCAACGATAAAGATGAAGCGATGTGCTTGTTTCAGCCACATGGCAGCGAATGAATCACAGCGAGTTGTTGTCAAGTTGCTGCGTACGCTAATTAGTTATGCCTGCTCAACGTCAGGCTACGTCATCTCACATAATGTAGTCCTATCATGACGTCAGCATGGCGTCACTGGTAGCAAAGAATATTTCGCTTTTCCTCAAACGAAATACTTGATTTCTCCTAAAAAATTCTTTAAAATTTTATGGAAATCTGAACATTTTCCACTGAGATATAACAGAAAGTGTAAGGGAGTGTTTTTATTTGAACACAGTTTACTGCATTCGTTGGACAGTTTTTTAGCATTCATTATTTTATGCATGTTCTGCATATTTTACAGAGGAGAATCTGAATACTGTAGATCATAATGTGACTGGTGTGTATAAAATGTTGCAGTCGTTTGTGTTCGGTGACGTTGGTCAGTACGTCATTCATGCGACAGCTTCTAACGAGCTTGGTTCTGCGACAAACAGCATTGCTGTAGTAAATATTTTGTTTTAACTTTTCTTATGTAATCTCTTAATATTCGTTTTTACATGCAAAAGCAGCTACTGCTTTCAGTGCGTCATAGCCATTGCAATTTTGTCTGTCCATCCATCCATCCGTCTGTCACACGGGTGGATCAGGCAAAAACAGTCTAAGCTAGGATCACCAAATCTTTACCGGCAGCTGCTTGGAAGGCTCTAGTTTCAGGAACCGTAAAGCTTTTTCATAAATTCGAAAGGGGTCACCTTGAACGAGGGCGCTAAATGAGAGGGGGGTGAGCAAAATTCATGATTTTTGGCCAATATGTCACTGTATCTCAGTAACGGTGCGATATAGGGCCTAGGTTACTATTAATTACTAATAGGAAGTCGTACACTGGCTCTCGATTGGCGCTGAATTCATTGATCTTGAATGACCTTGAACGCCAAAATAGGGGGTTTTATAGATTTTTTTGGCGATTTCAGGCTGCGAGACACATTGCAAGAGCGAATTGCGCCGAAACCAATTGAGATAGACTTGGACAAGCTGCATATGGAATTTTCAGCACTGAACATAGATTTCAATGGTCCAAGTCTCGATTTTCTAGGTTCAAGGAAACCTCCGCACGAGGGCATCAAAGAGCGGTACCCCCGTAAAAGTCGCCTCAAAATGGCTGGAGATAGACCGACAGTTTGCGAACAGGAACTGCTGTAGGCTTTCGTGCATCCCGTGAGCATTACCTCAAATTTCTTGTTGATATAACAAATTGCTAATTCATACTGGGTGACTGTGGACAAATGATCGACGGTGTGAGCTTATATTGCCAGTGGTTTTCCAACTGCAGAATAAGTGTATTAATGGCTCTTTTTAATGTTAATGGATCTTATAAGTTTGTTTAGCACTTACTTGTATGAACTTGGATAGTACTAAAAAACATCCACCGAATATTACAGTTACTTTTTGTCCTTGGATTGTTCCTTTTACTACCAATGTTGATTATTGCGACGATATAAATTTGGTGTTAACAAGTGCCAATTTATTTTATACTGCACAAATGAGGTTCTAGTACAATATGCACAAATAGTTAAGTAATAAAGTAAATTTTTTTGTGCACAAAACAAGCATGAGTGCTAAACATAATAACTTTGTGTGATTTTATCTGTTTTATGGTTTTTGTTGTGAAATTCATTATGCTTTTGTTATTAGTACTGTTTCTGTGCATTATTACTTGTTGTGTTGTCTAGGTTGCTAGTCAACCTGGCATCCACAGTGTGCAGCTGGTTCCCGAGTCACTAGTAACTGCTGTCAACCAGACGTCAAAATTATTTCTCACTTTGTCAACTACGTCACTCCAGAATTCCAGTTTATCGGTTGACTTTGGTGATAATGTTAGCTGCACTGTGGCCATGCATGCTGCTGGAATGGCTTCAGCCGTTAATAACATAGAAGTTGATTACGCTTCATGTGGTGGCAGTGACAAAATTGTAAGAATTTTTCATGGCAACTACAGCTCGACTTGTGAATTGCACATCGAGATTTCACACATCTACATGATCGAGGGAGATTTTAATGTCTCTGTTACGACAGTTCCGACTGGTTCGGAAGAAATAACAGCAGCGAAAAACTGGACGATCGTGAACGTTCGAAGTTTTGTCGAAGACATGTCTTTGTTGGTAGAATCTGTAGTTGCTGTACGTAGCAATGTGACAGTTAGTGTCTCGCTTTCACCGCACTCACAGTTTGTGAAATATCACTGGACTGTTTCTAGTTTTGACTTCTTGCACAGTGGAGCGAATTCTACGCTTATCCTGCCTGTGGTTACCGATATTCCACAATTGCAGCTCGCATTATCCGATGCTGGAGATTACCTGATCGAAGTAACAGTCGCAAATGAAATCAGTGCGGCAAATGACAGCATTATGATAGAAGCAGTTGTGCCCATCTCCGGACTGGCGCTTTCGTGCGATAATGACAAATACTTTTCAGCAAATGCCACATTTGAGTGTGTAGCCACGGTCGAGGAAGGGACCGATGTCAGATTCTCATGGAATGTTGGTGATGGCATGTTAACCCACATAGCAACAACTAACAGTTCTTTAGCTGTTACCTTGACTTATCCAGCTGCGGGATGCTATAACATAAGAGTCACAGCATCGAACCATTTTAGTGCTAAATCTGCGTGGACGATAGCAAATATTATTGAGAACATATTTCGGCTCAGTGTATTAGCCACGGAACCGGTTCTTGCCGGCCAACTGGTCAGCGTAACGGCTTGTTGTGCTCTTGGATCAAACCTCACGTTGGAGTTTGACTTTGGGAGTGGTTACCATCAGCTGGTACTGGACCCCCAATCTCGTGCGGTCACCGCATCTCATGTGTACAGTCTGCCTGGAGTCTATATCGCCACAGTCTCGGCTCAGAATAATGTTTCCATGGCGATGACTCGTGTGACAGTTAGAGTGCTTGAGAATGTTGCCGATGTTGCTTTGAAGACGATAACTTCACTCATTGCTGGCAGACATTCAGTGTTTATTGCAACTTTTAATGGTAATTTTTTGCATTTGATTTTCATTGGCTTTAAAATGTTTTGTCTCTTATTTTTCAGTGCTTTTATGCTGTTGTTTGAATAAGAAAAATAGCACCCAGTCCATAAAACAGGTTAAAAAATTGGCTTTTTGGGTATCTATAGTCACTTTTGGAAAAATTGGACAACTGAACAAAAATCACATAAATCTGTATTGCTGACTTGATCTGATGTATGATAATTTATGATTTTCAATATTGGACTAGCCGCAAGGTCATCATACATAGTACAAAGCTCTAGATTAGTTAGTAGTTTGTCAAGTTTGTAATATGCTTTATGAAGTTTTATTTTAGTGGTTTAATTCTAATGTCTTTTTCATGGTTGTAATAATTTTTTTTACATTATTGATTGCGAGACAGAAAAGATGTCAACGTTTAGCTTCAGCAGTCATTAGTAGTTTCTGTTAGGAAGATTTCTGAAAATGCAATTCTTTCATTGGTAGTATTTGCTCGAGTTATTTTTTGGCACCAGAGTGTAAGCTGTTATTGTGTTAATAAAAAATTTTTTCTTGAATGCTTCAACTATTGATGAGTTGGTGATACATTTTTATACGTAGCAGTGTGTTCAATGTAAGGAACATTTTCATGTTTTATGTTTAGATACAGAATCTCAGAATGATGGGATAATCTGTAGTTGGAGCATTGATGATTTATCCGTCAACGTCGGCAGAGAATGTCTGCTTGATCATATCTTCGATAATCTCGGCACGTACAGTGTCTGTGTAATTGCATTCAATGATGGTGAGCTTTACTTACTTATTTACTTACTTTCTTTGTTGTTTGCTTTGCTTGTATTTTTCATTATTACTGTTTCAGATGGTCAAGCCTTGCGAAAGGTAAAGGTAAAGGTTGTCAATTTGTATAGCGCATCGTCGTGTATACACACCTCTAATGCGCTTTTCGTCACTAACCAGAGCCGTCGATTGCACAGCCGCCGCGTGCAGCCTGCAAACACAGGCTGGCACACCGGCCAGCCACGCAGCCCAGTCAGCTGTACAAAGGTCCCCACCTTCCGTAACCCATATAATGTGTTACTAATTTAACTGACCCCGGGGGGATGGCAGGCTGAGTTGGCCTTGTTGGTTGACTGATAGCGGACGCCGTACCCACAAAATGGTCAAGCAGCCATCGACCAGTCTGGCGCAGGATAAGGAAAGTCTGCCGGCCAGGATCGACGTTTTAGCCACTATGCTATGCCACCAAGGGTTAAGCTGTTCGGGATAGCCATTGTGGCTTGCTGTGAAATTTTTAACAATGACGTCAGCATCGGCCGGTAGCTATCAGTCTAATTCTAGTTTTGTTGCTTGGTAACGATGTTGTCATGGTAACGGTTGCTAACAGTCTCGGCAGCATCTCTGCAAGTTAGAACTTCTCCGTGCTTCACCCAGTCACCATTCGTCATATCACCTCGCGCCCTGTGACCTTGAGATGACCTTTTGTCCTTGAAGCTGTCATCTCCAGCAATCTTTACTTTGTGGTGACCGTTAACGTCGGTGATGGAACTTCCGTAAATGGTTCACAGCTGCAGCTATTAGCAGCATGGTCTATTGGTTTTATTTTGCAGTTGTAAAGTATCTATAATTCTGGTCCTGTGACCTTGACCACTGACATATGATTTTGAAATTTAACAGGGTTTTTGTGGTTGTCAGGATATGTGTTCATGGCATATTTCATTGAGATAAATGCAGTGGTTTATGAGTTTTTATGTTTACAGAGAAAAAAAACTCATCAACAATGCTGAAAACAGTACAGTCATCGCTGCTGTGGACAGTGATTACCACTGTTAGTGTGTAATTGAAATTAACCATTTTTTAGTTGTTATCTTTGTAAAATTAACAGCACTTGGTTATCAGTAATGACAGGGATCAAGTGAAAAGTCTATCTTTGTGTCTGTGTGTGATAAGTGAGTAACAGTTCGTCATGCTTATTGGTGAATGTACAAGACGGTGATGATGGCTTAGCATTTAATCAGTCCATCATTCAGCCATTTCCCACCGCCACCTTCCAGTTATTGGTAAGTCGTGAATTGCTTGAATTTGATGTCACTGTTTACGATTGTGTATTTACGATTTGTATTTGCTGCTGTCATTGTTGCTATTGCTAGTAGTAGTATTTAATATTGCAAGAATTTATTATTTATTTTTATTTTCAGTACTACGTAGTTTTAATGATATGCAGTTAGCATTTTTAGCCAACCGTACTTTTGTGGTAACAGTTGGGCTGTTGTCATGGTTGTCGTCTGTCTGTCCGTCCGTCCGTCTGTCCATCTGTCTGTCGTCTGTCAGTCACGGATGTACTGTGGCTAAATGGTGCAAGATAGGGCCTATGTTGCTATTGATCTCTAATAGAAAGTCACATATAGGTTTTCAAATGACATATAAATCGATGACCTTGGATGATCTTGAAGGGTCGTAACGCACTACGGAATGGAATGTTTCAAGATATAAGTGGTCATATCTCGGAAACAGCGAGAGATACAGCCTAGGTTCACTAATACTAACCACTAGTAGGAAGTGGCATATACCCTGTCAGATTAGATGGAAATCATTAACCTTGGATGACCTTGAAGGCTGTTACGCAGTATTGCGACTAAACGGTGCAAAATATGGCCTAAGTTGTTGATCACTAATAGGAAGTCGCATATTGGCTTTTAAATTACCTGCAAATCATCGACCTTGAAGGTCACTGACAACTAGTATAGTCGGCTGTTCTAGTGACAGCTGGGCTTCTTGTTATATTGACCCATTAGTTTTTTATATGTACAATGCAGCTTTGACCAGCCATGGCTGAGTGGTGAAGTCATGACCGAAATTTGATTATTGCCTTAATATCTGTAAACAGATTAATGATGTCATTATTCAGTTACTCTGTTCTCATCAGCTAGTGCATTTTTGCAATGCAAATAAATGTTAAATTATTTTTTTGCTATTTTACAATAGCCTGTATTCATGTTGTCACTGGTTACGATGTGTTTATAGAACGTTGCAGTCAGCGGTCGATCCACAGTGTTGATTGATTACGGAGACAACATCATCGAGTTTGTGCCAGCTTATGCATGGTTATCATTTATTACATTATCATTTTATTTCATTTTCAGTCTGAATTGATAACAGTATTATCAGTTTACTTCCTGCTACAGCTAATAATGATATTTGCAGTGCTGAGTTCATATTTGTACGAAATGTTTGGTGTTGAAAACGGTTTTTCTGAAGATTTTTTTGCAATATATATATTGGTGAAAATGTTATTCGATATGAGCTAAGTTGTTATGGGATGAGTAGGCACTGATGTTGGTCCACACCTTTATCAAAAAACTTCACTTTTGTTGATTATTATTATTTCTATATTACTATGACCGCTGTGGATTTCAGTGTCATTAGAAACCAGTTTTTTTATCAACCATTATTCTTGATGATGGAGTAAAAGCTCTGCTATTTATTTCATTTATTATAAATGTTGTTTGCAAAATGCACAGGTCATTTAGAGCATAAAAGAATTTTTTAGGCAACTATAAATAAATCAGCTGTCTAGAAATATGTAGACAGCAGCGACGCTCTGATCCTGAATTGTCTTCAGATCACAGTGAGGCATCATAAGTCCATTTGAAACACCAAGGGTTAAGTCTGATAGCTTATTAACCCTTTTAGGAAATGTAGTTGTTTTTTTTCTTATGTTAGTCATTGGTTGTTGCAGTTTGCTACATCATGTCTATTCTTCACCAGGAATTTACGAGGTTCACTTACGTCACACTGGCAGTCTTCTATCACTGACGTCATCGGTCGTTATGATGCAAGAACCACTGACAGATCTGCAGATTGTTGGACCTACTTCGATCTCTTTCACCAGGTTAAGCTTTTTTATGTTAAAATTTATATTTCAGGTTGAGCTAGAAGTGATCAGAAATCTCAATTTTTTAGCACAGAGCTGCCACCTGGTGAATTCAAACAATTTAGTTTATGTTTCTTCTCTTGGTGGTAAAGAATTTTGGATAAAGATCCTGAATCCAACAAGAATCTCGTCATTGCTGTCAAAAGTCTAATCTATTCGGCATTTTCTAATGTCGTCAAAGTGTGTTCACATTTTTTCAGAGTAATTCAAATGACAAAAAATGGACCGACTCAAAAGCATAAACGTTTTTAATGCTTTTCTGTCAGAGGTAATTATATGTATTTTATTGGCAATGCTGAGTGGATCAAGCTGTGCTATTCTTTGTTACTATCTACTATCTCTTCCTGTCTCCGTTTGTTTATTGAAAGCCTCAAAAAACACTTTTTATGAGGCACTTTGCAGGGTTTGAAATGTGTGAAAGTAACCTGTTCAAATTGTGATGCAAATCATTATGTATTTGGAGCTAGCAATTTTATAACTCCACTTTTCTTCCTCATTGGCAATTCACACACTGGCACTGTATTTAGAGTGAATCGTGGGTACTATAGTTACTGGATTGGTCGTAATAATTGTATTTTTTCATTGTATTTGTACATTGGCAGTGACTGTAGCATTTCGGAGTGGCAGGCTGTTGCCAGTAGTGGCACAGGTCTCGTCTATTCATGGTACGTCGATTCAAAGTTAATGACCATGAGCACCAAAAGTCAGGTAGGCTAAATGTTTTTATTTTTCCATGTTTGCCATTATAATGCTAACAAAGGTGTTTTACAAAATGTGAAGTTTTGTGTTATATTTGTGAGAATTTTATTCAATGGATTTCATGATAAAGTCAGCTTAATAGAGGCAGTCTCGTGGTTTTTTACTGATTGATTGATTTTGATGATTGAGGATTGGGGCAGTTATTTTTGGCCAACCGTTAGGTCAAGCCATGGGTGTGATGTGTCGTCTGTCTGTCTGTCATGTATAACTTACGTATTGTGGCTAAACCATACGTCGTAGGGGGTCGGCGATGGTATGTTGGATAGGGCGATGACGAGTCCCTAGAGGCCGTCAATAACGATGTCTCTATCTGCAGTGGTTAGGCTGCAATTTTGAATGCAAAGTTGCTGCCTGCAGCCATCACCCATGTGCACTGAGTTATGGTATAATATTCTAGCATTTATTTTAGCGTTTAATATAGCAGCGTCATCATGGCGTGTATGGGACTGTACTCGCTGAGAAATCGCTTTATCTGTGTGACTGGAAGTTGGACGCTGGCCTTCAGATATAGGCGTACAGTCAGCCCACCCCAGCGACAGCTGGGCTTTATTAACTTAGAGTTTTTATTTGGTATGTTTTACTTACTTTCTGTATTCAATACATTGTTAGTTATTACATTTAATTTAGTGCATAGTTTTCATTCGCTGTTTTAGCTGAGTGCGGTTCTGTTGCCTGGCAACCACGTTGTCATGGTAACGGTTACTAACGGTCTCGGCAGCGTCTCTGCAAGTCTGAACGTCTCTGTGATTCACCCAATCACCATTCGCCACATCATCGCCCGTCCCGTGATCTTGGGACGACCTTTTGTTCTTGAGGCTGTCGTCTTCGGCGACCTTGACTTTGTGGTGATGGTAAACTTCGGTGATGGAACTTCTATAAACAGTTCGCATCCGGATGTTGTGGTGACTTCGCTGGGTGACATTTCCGGCAATGGCTTGACTCCTCCAGTTTACTTACTGAAAGTCAGACACTTATACGTGACTCGCGGTGTTTACCCGGTGACACTGTCGGTGGCTAATAAAGTGTCAGCTGTGACAAAATCACTGACAGCGGATGTCTTCGGCCAGGATTTCAGTGTTACTCTAACTGCAGACTGTCAGTCTCCGGTTTTGTCTAATGTATTTGTCACCCTCAGTGCACTGGTTTCAGCTGATGATGATGATTATGATAATAACGATGACATTGAGTATAACTGGATTTGTGAGCGATGTACGGAAGCACCTCTGGTTCACAGGTTTCTTATTCTCTTACTTACTTACTTATTTATATGCTTTGTGCTTTTCTGTAGTTAGCTTTTGTTTCCCAGTAGTTTCATTTATAATTTACTTCTGACATTTATTTATAAATAGTTTGTAACATTGATTGTTGTAGTTTTTAGTTGACAGTATCGAAATTATGGTACGAGTTGTCGTCTGTCTGTCTGTTCGTCCATTCGTCCGTCGTCACGGATGTATTGTGGCTAAACAGTGTGAGATAGGGCTTAGGTTGCTATTGATCACTAATAAGAAGTTGCATATTGGCTTTCAGATGACATGAAAGTCATTGACGTTAGATGGCCTAAGCTTGAAGGGTCATAATGCACTATGGTAAGCCAATTGCGTGGTATTGTGGCAAAACAGTAAGTCATAGGGAGTCGGCGATTTCGACTTTTTATAGGCTGCCAATAGTAACCATGTCTCCATCTGCAGCGGTTTCGCAGTTTTCAATAGAAAGTTTCAAGCTGTTAGTGGTCATATCTTGGAAATGGTGAAAGATAGGGCCAAGGTTGCTATTGATCACTAATACGAAATCTCATACACCCTTTCAGATGAGATGAAAATCATCAACTTTGAATGACTTTGGAGGTCACTGATAACTAGTACGGTCGGCTATCTTAGCGACAGCTGGGTCTTTTGTATTTTAGTTAACCATGCATATATTTAGTGAGCTTTTGCTGTCCATTTTGTTGACCTGTTCATTTTTTGCATATTTTCCGCTCAGCGTTTTTTTCCAAGAAAATGTGTTGGTAGAATCTACAGAAGTTGATAAATGAGAAAAGATAGATTAAAATGATAATGTGTAATTTTGTGCTTGTATATATTCAGCATTGGAAACTGGAGTCGAGCGATTTATCACATAAAGTCGTCAGGTCATCATGAGTTCACTGTGTGTGCCACTCGATGCCAGTATGATGCTACGGTCAATGCTAGTTTGTTTATTGATGTATTGGATCAAATCTCTGGACTCAGGCTGACAGCCCAAGGACAACCATTCGCTGTTTTACATACTGACAGTGCTGGATATTTTTTCACGGATCCCATCTCGTTCGCTGCCAGGTAATGCTTTTTGAGGTCTGAACAGAACTTGAACTCTTTGCTGTATTTTTATTGTGCAGTATTCTTTTTCGTTTTGATTTCGACATTTTTTTGTACACGTGGACATCAGTTACTGTCGTTTTAAAGTCTTTTAAAACTAAGTAGTAATTTTATATATTACATTTCCTATTACATAAGTTGGTTTTGTCATGTGGCTTTAAATAGAAAATAATAGCATTTATCTGCAAAAGTTCATTATTTTTTCACTGCTTATTGACATAAATCTTGTTTCAGAGGATGGCATTTCTGAGGTCGTTGATGGACAACGCTAACATGTGATTGTATTTTTTGTAGTTTTAGCTGCTGTTAAAAACGTTCAATTGAGTGGTGTGAATGAGTGATTTGTTACTTAGTAATCTAGCACATTATGTGATGTGATCTCGGTGCTAACAGCATAACTCGTGGAACAAATGTGACGTTTGAGTTTGAGTTTGGTGATGGGACTTCGAAGATTCTACATGATGTTGATCAATCGCAAACTCGAACTGTCACCCAGCCCCACGTCTATCATGCTGGTGAGTGATACTGTTAGTTAAGTCCGACCCTTTCCTAATTGTCAAGAGAAACTATGAAAATATTTGGGGCAGACTTGATACGGATTTTGATTTTAACTATCTGTTTGAAGGCACCATTTTTTTCGTACAGCATGTTGTGGTTCATATAACAGGCTTTTAATACTATTACTTTTTCTCAGTCTTAGAAAAGTGAGTAGTGTAACTTTTGGTTGTGCAATAATAACCCACATCAACTCAGCCTGGTCTTCTGTCTGTGGATACATTGAGTACAAGCAAAGACTTCATGGTGTTTCATAAAAAAACAACCCCTTTTCTTTCTTTCATAATTTACTCAAATGATGATTGATCTGCACGAAATTTTTGCCAGTTATAGCTGAGGAAATACTAATTCAAAATATTTGAAGAAAATATGGCAGTTGGTTAAATATTCTTTGCTAGTCGTGACGTAACGCCGACGTCATAATGTGTCACGGGTACAAGCTTGCTAGTCTCAACTGGTGCTGTCAGTTGCTACCATGCTTCGATGGTAAACTTAATCTGGTTCGCTGGTGAAAAAGTTTTATCGTGTTAGCACTAAGCAACATTGGGACATGAAATCCTGCATCTAGCGATCCAAAAACTCGACCTTCTCACAAGTTCGGCGTGCTAGTGCTGAGTCCTGAGTGCTGAGACCTCAGTCTTGAGTAACAGTCCACAGACATGTAAATTCTGTTGCTTTGCTCATTTTTTGGGCTGCAACTGTAAAACTTCAAGAATTTGTCATCAATATATATACAACTTTATTCTTCATTCAGTGACAGCAAAGAAAAAAAACAAGCCAAGTTTTTACTATCAACTGACAGTGCCAGTTGAGACTAGCAAGCTTGTACCCGTGACACATTGTGATGTCAGCGTTACGTCACGACCAGCGAAGAATATTTAATCAACTGCCATACTTTGTTGAAATATTTTGAATTAGTATTTTTTCAGCTACAACTGGTAAAAATTTTATGTGAATCGATCATCATTTCACTAAATTATGAAAGAAAGAAAATGGCTTTGTTTTTTTGAAACACCGTATACGTGTTTACGTACCGTAACCAGTGAATTAGCGTTGCACTTTTACAGTTATGATGCTTCAGTGAAGTTGTGTTTCCGTTTGTTACCAGTGGGAGTTTACACGGTGACAGTTCGAGCAACAAATGCAGTAAGTAACTCGTCAACTTCAGTGGAGTTCACCGTACAGCAACAAGTCTCAGGACTCAGTGTTAACGCCAGCTCGGAGTACGTTTTTGTCGGCGATGAAGTGTTCTTTCAAGCCTTTGTCAGTGGTGGAACTGATATCCACTTCGACTGGAGTTTTGGTGATCTGGAAACTGCTGCTGACGCTGGTAAATTGTATTATTAAATGAATCTGATACTGCTCTTGTAGTGCAAGTGATTCCACCTATTGCTCTTAGATTTTTCTGTAGCGTGATCTGTCTGTCTGTCTGTTTGTCATCTGTCATTTTTGTGCTTAAACCATTTGACAGATTTAAATGCCATTTGGCTCGTACTTTGCTAGGGTCCAAGTACACAGTGAATCACATGGGAGTTCCTGGTCCTTTAGGGGAACGAGAGATTTTGTGGGTGAAACTCCCTGCCAGAACTTGCAAGCGCTTATTTATGATTTCTCAGATGACAGCATCGATCAGCGATTTGTTTGAGCTGTGTTCCATGTGTTAGATGTCTGTCATGTATTCAAGTTAACCTCGAAGTATAATTTCATGAAATTTGCATTTTGCCCAGAATGTGGCTGTAGTTTGTTGCTAGTGAAGAGCATTAGTCAAAATGAAGTTGACATGGGATGAATATTGAGTGATTATGAGATCGTACGAACGGTTGTGGTATGATCAGTGGTTTCTATCCCTATACGTGGTGGGCGCAGCTTGCACCCAGTGAAAAATAGGGGGAAGTTTTGATAAGGTTGTAAATCAAAATTTTCCCTCTATTTATCACTGGGCAAACTACACCTTTAACAAACTTCCTTCTTTTTTACTTCCCTCCTATATTTCAGTCTGCCGCTTTAACATAACTTCTCCCCGTATTGTTTACTTTCCTTTATTTTTACTGGGCAAACTATACCTCTAACAAAATTTCCCCCATTTTTTACTTCCCTCTATTTTTCAATTTACACCATTAACAAAACTCTCCTTAGAGGGGGAAGAAGCCTATAATGGAGGGGAAAACTCGAGTCAGAAATTGGGGGAACCTGAGCCCAAAACTGGGGGGGGAAGTTGCACCCAATTTTGATTCCAGATGTGGGGGATAGAAGCCACTGGGTATTTTATGTCTCCCTGTCGTTTTGTCTGTCTGTCTGTCACGAAACGTACCTTGGCTAATCCTGTCCAACAGGTAGATGTTAGGGAAAACTGCTTAAACTAATAATTAGTCATATGCAGAGGTTCTCTGCATGCAAAAATTTGGAGGATGCATTGGAGGGGGAACATTTTCAAATTTGGGGTTGATTGAAGGGGGTAGGAAAAATGTGCATTTTTAAATGAAACAAAGATGGTGAGAGATTGGGCCAAGGTTACTATTATTCACTAGTATGAAGTGGCATATGTCCCTTCAGATGAGATGAAAATCATCGACCTTGGCTGACCTTGAAGATCAGTACACGCTATTATAGCTAAATTGTACATTGTATCTCAGAAATGGTGAGAGATAGGGCCATGGTTTATATTGAGCATTAATAGGAAGTTGCATAAGCCATTTCAGATGACAAGAAAATCTGGCTGGTCTTCCAACATCTGCGTATGATTGGTCTTCCCTAGCAACAGCTGAGCTTCTTGTACTGATTGATCCAGTAGCAAGCAGCTCGGTGAAGGTTGTTGCTGCTGCTATCACTGTTGCTGTTCAGCCTGTTCAGCCTTATGTTTTCGTTATGTGATTGGTTGATAATTGTGTTGTTAAGGCTCATTGATTGGTCATCGCTATTCGACAGTGGGAGTGTGTACGGTGACTGTGACAGCATACAATGGTGTCGACACCCAGAATGCTTCACTGGTTGTCATTGTTCAAGATATCATTCATGGTTAGTTTGTTTTCCATAAACTGTTACTTCTGTAAACTATAGACATTATTCTGTGCACGTTAGCATTGCCTTGTCGTGCTCTGCAATAATTGGACTGCGGTACAATTCTGATATGGACTCCAACTCTGTAAGCTGACAATTGGCACGCCTGTTTCTTTTGTTGACGACCCTTCACGTTAATTTTGGTTTGTTGTATGCTTTTTTGTTTTCAAGTTAGTTAGAGTAGTGATTGCAATCCCGGGATTGAATTCTTAATCCCACGATCCTGGATTGAGAAATTTGTAATCCCGGGATCTTGTTTTGGGATTAGGTTTACAGATTGGTCGTCATTTTGGTATCCCCAGTTGACTTAGATATATCTTAGATATATCTGAACTGTGGGGAGTAACTGTGACTGTCAAACTGCAAATTACACTGCACAGCAAGGAGTAGGACTTTAGCACACATAAAATATTTTATTCAGCAGACATCTAAATTTTTTATTTGTATCATTTAACATGCGAAAAAGTACAATAATTGACTAGTTCTTGCAATCCTGGAATCCCGGGATTGGGATGCCGCCAATCCCGGGATCCCGGGATTGCAATCTCTAGTTCAGAGTCCATATGGGAGAGACGGATGAACCGAAAAATGGTCACGCAAGACTCATATTATTCGTTCAGCATACATTTACATTAGAAATGGCAGCAGTCAAAAAGTGAATAGTTAACTTATCAGTGTTTAATGTTTATTTTTTTTATTGTGCTAGATAAATGCAGGTTTTTGTCGTCATTTTAGGTTATTTAGCTAACAGCTGTCACAAATGCGCCGAGACAACAATAGATTTATCATATGTTTTTTTTATCCAGTGTAGTTTTTTTGGCAGAGAAAACTGGTTACCATTTTGCAAATGCTTGACTTGCCATTGTATCTGATTTATAATGTGTTTTCAGTGAATTTAATCAAAAATCAAGCAATTAAAATTTTGCTAGTTGTTAAAAATTGTTAAAAATTTTTAAGGAATCATTGCTAATTTCTGCAGCTTTGATTTAAGTTTATAGTTCTTGAGGATTTTACAAACGAGCGTTAACATGTCCAGGCGTGGAACTGCTTGTGGAGCCGAGCGTTCAAAAAATATCAACACCAATCACGTTCACTGCTGTCGTTCATCCCAACATACGTAACAACGTCAACTCGTTCGTGTTTTCATTTGGTGACGCAAGCCGACTGCAGCCTTCATTTGATTCAACTATTGCTTATGTATACAGGAAACACGGAATGTAAGTGTTAGTGATAGTAGTAGTTTATTAATAATAGTAGTAGAAGTACTGTAGCAGGAGCACTAGTCAATGAAGTTATTAAATGCATTGTTTAATCGTTTTTGACCAACCATACTTACGTAGTGGTCGAGCTTATCGTACGGTTGTCGTCTCTCTGTCCATCCGTTGTCCACATCTGTCATGGATGTATTGTGGCTAAATGGTAAGTGATAGGGCCAAGGTTGCTATTGATCGTATTATATGTCTTTTCAGATGAGATGAAAATTGTCGATTTTGGATGATCTCGAAGGTCACTGACAACCAGTATGGTCGCCTATCTTAGCAACAGTTGGGATTTTGGTTATATGTCATATATTTTAAAATTTACTAGTAGTATATCATATAATTGCTGTCAGTTAATTGCTGTACGGCCATTTTATGTGCTTTGGCTATACATCCATCTATTCATTTAACCTTTCTACACTGTGTCCGGTAAATAAAGTAACCCCCTAGACATCATACAATAAAAGTGTCAAACTTGAACGAATTTGAACAGAATTTTGGACTCTTAGTTTTTAATAAATTGATGAAACGATCACTAAATTTTGTTGAAAAATATTATTTCTTAGCGTAGTTATTAATTGTTGAATATCGGTAACAAAATATCTCCGTTAGCAGTACTACAAACGCTTGATCGGAAGTGAAGTTTATGGACGCAGTCAAAATAATGTAAACAATAACAAAATGGTATTGTCTGTGGACTATCATACTTTAATTAAGCTGCTGAGAGAAGAAAAGAGGTGTGGTGCTAAAAAGTTTATCGTGGCATTTCCCTGCAAGCCGTGGACACTGTTAGGATTAAACAAACGGTTTTTTAATACTGGACACTTCCCTTTTTGGGGTGGCTTTACAGAAGCCGCTGTAACTATTGTTTACGTTGATAGATTTAACTGCAATTTGACAGTTTGATTGACAATAAATGATGCATTGTCGATGTAAAGTTTTGCCAAAATCAGATGCTGTTTGTTGAAGTTATGCAATGTACACAGAGGTTCTGTGGTTTTCTTATGTAACACCATAATGGTAACGAAGAAATTTTGTTATCGATATTCAGCAGTCAATAACTTTGCTAAGAAATAATATTGTTCAACGAAATTTGGTGCTCACTTTGGCCATTTATTTGGGATTAAGTGTTGAAAATTTTATTTAGATTTGTTCAGATTTGATATTTCTATTGTACGATGTCTAAGGGGTTACTTTTTTTCTGGACTCAATGTATATTGGCTCCTAGCTCGAAAATGAAAAGGCATGGAAAGACCAAAGTTGGTGATAGCGTTTTTCACAGCAGGAGAAACTGGGTTCCAGTTTTCAGTATGATATGACATGCAGTTCAGAAGCTACCTGTGACGTTTTTCTCTTTATTTTCCTCGTAAAGAAAACTGATTATACACCATGTCCCAAAATTAGCGGCCCACTGCTTCAAACACGCCTAATTCAGTTTGTAGTTCATGGATTTTAACGAAATGTCATACACTGTACTATCTGCACCTTACCGTGTGTGCTCAGTGTAATCTCATTATGACATCAGAGCTTGTTTACAATAAGATACATTCAATGCATTGTTATTGACAAAGGGATCAAGCAGCAGTGTACCCGTTTTAAACTAAGAGCTTGCGTCGAGGCCAAAGGTGGTCATTTTAAGCTCAAACTTTAAAGTCAAGTTCAGAATGATTGTCTCAATGACTGTTTCAAATTTTGTAAAAATCTGTCAGGTATTAACGATTTCACACTAACTTATCTGTAGCGGGGGCCGCTGATTTTTGGACACGGTGTTGTACTATTACATTGATTTGATGATATCGATGATATTTGTGGTCAGTTACATGGCGACAGTGACGGCTCGTAACTGGCTGAGCGCGAAGTCGTCGGACCCGGTGATTATACAGATCATTCAGGAGCTGGCGAGTGTTGAGATTTGGTTGAATGGTCAGCAAGGCTTAGGCAGCAAATGGACTGTTGTTGATACACTCAGTCTGCTCCATGCTTATCACTACAGTGGCTCTAACGTCACCTACCGATGGGACTTTGGCGACGGATCCGAACAAGTCGTTGTCCCAACAAATAATGTGCGCCATAATTTCACATCGTAAGTTTCTGCACACACTTTTTACGTTTTCTTTTCTGACAGTGTTATTTGTCAAGTAGATCTGATAGTCTGCAGCTTATTATGATTGTGTTCCTGTTGCTTTCTGTGATGTGATGATGTAGTATTAAATTGTTTAGTTTATTTTCAGTTTTGGTTTTCTTTTCTTGATTTTGTTGGTTGAATTTCTTATAAGAAGTAGTCATGATTAGTGTAATTTTTATGACTTAAAATGAATGTGTGGTTTGAGGTTGTTTTGTAATTGTCTTTGTTTTGGTTTGAATTAATGAAAAATACACAACAATCAAGGTCTGTATACAGTGGCAGATTCAGAGGATGGGCGGGGGGAGGTGGTCATCCCCCCTGTTGACTGGATGCATTTTTAACCATGTGAAAATTTGCACAAAAATGCCACATTTCTTCATAAAATACATTATATCAGCTTTCTTTTCAGACCCCACCCCTCGCCTTTTGCCCCTTTATTGCGAAATTTTGGATCAGCTACTGTCTGTGCTGTCCAGTTGCTTCTGGTTATAAGATACAAGTTCCTAGTGGGTTTGATTATGCTGTTAATGCTGTTAACGTTCAGTAGTGTTAAACGAAGCCAAACCCCCAAGGCCAAGGACGAGGCAAGGGCCAATTGTTCAATGCCAAGGCCAAGACCAAGGTGGCTGGTGGCCACGGTGGCTGTAGAACTATAGAAGTGACAATCAGGGCGGCGGCGGGCGAGGGGGTTCAGAGATCCGGATTGTCCCCCCCCCCC